>Ga0116229_10006069_pt1 | contig 19549 bp, 14 predicted proteins | sample S1TSphgellanicum_3_FD_87313 | JGI IMG/M metagenome (GOLD analysis project Ga0116229, IMG submission 87313) | Host-associated microbial communities from peat moss isolated from Minnesota, USA - S1T2_Fc - Sphagnum magellanicum MG | ecosystem: Host-associated > Plants > Peat moss > Unclassified... | reverse complement strand
TCTTGGCTCTATATATATTCAAAAAAAAAGACAAAAATAATGGAAGTGATGGGGGGGGGTGGGCCCCCCTCCCCCCTCATTAATAGAGAAGCCTGAATAAGTACTACACCCAGTATATGGGAGAATGTTTTCATTCTGTACATAACAAATTGTACTTTTAATAATAATAATAATAATAACAAAGTTTGGATCCAAGAAGATCTCGATAGTTTGAGAACAAGCAAGGCTCCTCACGTTCCCATGGAAATATTTCTTCTTTTCTATGAAATGGGAAAGAAGCAAAAGGAAATAAAATGAGAGTTGTTCGGCCTAAGGAGAAGTTGGGCCTGTACTCGTGAGTTCTCTTTGAGTTTTGGGAACACCCTCGGGTGCCCCTCCTTCCCTCAAGAGAACACACTCGTACAAGAACCTCCCCCCCCGCCCTACAACTAAACACTAATTGTGTAATACAACAAATTTTGGAGATTTTTTTTTGGGGGAAAATTTAATAAAATTAGCCAAATATACATACACTAAAAAAACCCCAAAATGATTCCCAATTTTTGTGTGAATAAAAAAACAAAGAAAAAATACACAAATTATCAAAATCATCTAAAACTTGAAAGCAATTTTAATTTTTTGCACTGAGAAATTAAGAAATTTTATTTATTTCAGGGTTATTATTATTATTATTATTTGGTACTCACCAAAAAAACACAACTTGCATGGCATGGACACATTTATTTAATTTAATTTAATTATCAGAGTAGTGCTTACTACACATGCGGACAAAGCCCAAAGCCGGCCAGCACAAACAACATCTGCCAACTTACTGTTTATTATAATAAAAAGAAAGCCGAATGAGCGAGCGGAAAGTGATACACCAAAGGCCAAGACAAGAGATTTCTCTTTGTTGGTCCGTCCGTCCGTCCATCCACTCCATTCCACTCTGTTCTTACGTATATAAATAAATAAGACATTGGGTTAACTTAACTTTAGAAAGCCCTGATTTCAGCAGCACTAGATCCGCAACAGACAATACGACAACACACCCGAAAAGGAGGAGCAAGCCTTGCCCCGGCTCGGCTTGCTCCTCCTCGTCACTAATCACCATATGTACATACAATCGCGACCATATATCTTTTTAGAATACAAAAAAACAGAGCAAGAAAAATTATTTTTAAAAAAATGAACGAACGAAACGAACGGAAGAAATACCCGACATGGGGAATTTGAGGTGTCAGTGTGTTCAGGGCGTAAATTTTAAAAGTGTCCGCAAGCAAGCGAATCAAGTTGAAAGGGGAAAATTCGGTGAAGGCCTGACTGACTCTGTGGAGGGTCGGGTCTCTTTTATATGTGGTTGTCGAGCGAACCGAAACCTCCTCGTAACTAACCATGGTGAGCTGCTGCACGGAAGAGGACCAATTTTGGGATTGTTTTCAAAGAACCGGCGGGTTTCGGTGAAATATTAAGAAGCATGGCAAACCACACCTGGTTCACACAGGGGTGGGAGCTCTTTGACCCGATTGTTCAGTTTCGTGAGAACCAGGGTTAAGGGCTCAACTCTGGTTTCTTTGATTTTTGTTGTGCTCAAGCGTGTCAACAATCAAGGGGCCCCCATAATATACCCGGAGGTTCTTTTGCGACCGTTTGGTCTGTTGGTTGGCGTTTAGGGTTGAGGATTTTTGAAAGATGATAATTTTGGCTTGTGTTGAAACTTGAGATTCGTTATAGAGTTATAATATCTTGAAGGATTTTGGTTTCTTTTAGAGGATTTTTTTTTTTGGACGATTGTTTACGTATATTTTTTGTCATGGTGAAATATTTGAGTTTGTGTAATTCTTCTTTTGCCTTGAGATACTTTTTAATGTAAATGGCAAGGGCACAGTGTGACTCTCACCCTTTGTTGGTTTTGAGATGAGGGGTTAAAGCTAAGAGCCATGGACGAGAGCTGGGTTACATTTTGCTTTGGATGAAAGGTTGTAGTAGGTTCAAGAGAAGGCCACTCCAAAGCCATCATCTCCTAAAACAATTTACAAATCTTTTGGGAGGTAGTCTAGTAGGTACCTAACTCAGCATGATTCATTCATTCATTCATTCATTCATAAGAGGTCAATGGAGTCAGATGTTTTTGCAGAAACTTAGAGTTTGCATCATTCTACCAAAATGGGTCCCAAGATCAATCATTCATTCATTCATTCGAGCCTACAATCGCAATCCTAAAAAAATTTAAACCCTAAACCCTAAAAAATCTTCTTCAGTGTTGTGCAGTTCTTTGGTTTTGTTAACAACCTCTGGGTTCCAGTTTTTTTTTTTAAATTTCAGAAAATCCAAGAACCTCTGGTTCCATCCATGTTTTCGAAAAATTTCCAAAGACACAGCAGTTTTCATGAAAAACCGGGCAAAGAACCAGCAGCTGTGGGCAGGTTATATGACCAGGTTCTTTAATTTCTTGTAGACTTGTTGGATTCAAAACAGGTTCTATGACTTTTGAGAACTGTGCGAGTCCGAGGAGGAGCATAACTAGATCTTTTGATTTTTTGAGAACCGTGTGAGTCGAGGAACAGAACCAGATCTTTGAATTTTTTTGAGAACCACTCGTTGAGCGAGCAAGCAAGCGAGTGTCCATATACCCGACCCATAAACCCCACCCCATAATAATACACAGTCCCCATGTTATTCTTTAGGAAAACTAAAGAACTGCCCAAAATGTACTGGAAATTTCAGATCCTTAGAAGACTGAAAAGGCGTATCCCCAGATCTCCAAAGAGCGAGGAACATTCCTCTTCGTGTTAGTTAGGGTTATTGAAGGGGGGCCAAAAAAACAAACAAACTCTGATCAGGGTTATACATCAGTCAGGTTCTTTTGTTCATTGCCTATTTGGGCTATTTGATAAGCCTAAAGGCATCAATGAGAACTCTGAGTTTTCTTTAGGAAATTGTGATAAAGTTGGACAAAAAAACTTAACCAATGTTGATCTGGTGTGCTATTGGGTCCAAGGTTCATTTTTGCCTAGTGTAAACCAGGCATTTCCTTCATATTGAAATTGATATAAGAATTGGTATAAGGTTGTTGGTATTATTACCTCAAGTCCCTACTAGTCCTTAGCAAGTTGGTATTGTTTCATGTCATATCATTTGTAGTGTCCTTGCAACCAATATTGATACCAATTTTGGTGCAAGGTGTTGTAAACCTCTCTATTACCAAAGTGACTCTCTCTCTCTCTCTCTTTGTGCAATTCTCCTTTGGGAGACAAGGTCCTCCAGACAACTAACCCAAGTGGAAGCAAATGGGGTTCAACACACACAAAAAAGGGAAGCACTGGTTTTAATCTAATTAATTCTGAGTTTTAATCAATAATTAAGCTTTTGGTCCCCATTCGGGTGAATGGTCAACTAGCTCATTCAAGTGTGAGAGTGTGTGTGTATGTGTGTGCATGAGGAGGAGGGGTGAAGAGACAGAAGGAATAAAGTGGAGTGGAAGGAATGACACTCAAAAGAGCATTACAAATTAACTGGAACCATGCATTGCATTTCAAGGATCTATACGTGAAGAGAGGTGTTTGTTTGTTTCTTTTTGGTGACCACACCTTAACCCTACCTGTAAACTATGGGGCTTCATGGGGCTTCATGTTACACTTTTGGTACTATTCGAAAGCTTTTTGTCAACACAATGTGCATGATGGTTATTTTATAATTTTCAAACCAACAAAGGCGAAAGTTATTAAATTTAGAGTTTTTTTCCATTTAAAATTAATTATAAATTATAAAACAAAAAAAAATCCACCAATCAAAGCCTCTTCATCATATTCTAGTTCTTTTTGTTTGCCCTTTCACATCCCAAACCTTAACACTCTTTCACATTTGAAGCCTTCGCACTTAAAGAGACCAATGACACTTGAGTCAATAAAGTTTTTTTCACAAGGCCCATATGTGGAAAGCCAAGACCTTAGCCTTCCTAGACTTTCTGCCTCAAGAGAGGATGGCACCTTGGCACAAGGTTTCCTTATTTTGAAGAAACCTTACTCTTTAAATGAAGAACCTTAAAGGGTGCCTCTCTCCTCCTCCTCCTCCTCCTCCTCCTCCTCCTCAATGAATCACAGCTCTCCATTTCTAAAAGCAAAATTGTTGTGGTTCTTTGCCAAGCTGAAGAACAAACTCAAATGGAACTCTTTTGGAGATTTGGGTCCTTTTTTTTTAATAACAACCCGTTGACAATACCCAAAAGCTAAGCTACAAGACTTTGAAACATTCAAGTAGTACATTGCTTTCAGTCACAAAGCTATAACAATCGGGCTAGCTGAAATGTTGATGACTTTCTAGTTCAGCTTCGTTAAGTACTACTATGGCAAGTTCAACATCTCAGTCTCAAATAATTATTTTATCGTGAAGATTCCATATTGTTGAACATAGAATGTTCCAGAATTTTTTAAAAATCTCTGTATTTTCCTTCGTAACATTTTGTCCTTTAAATTTTTAATTTTTTTTCTGTTTGAAAATTTCAACATTTCTGAAAATATTATAATAATTAGTGTCAAAGCTGACATTGTACTTCTGGAACCAAAGGCTCATTTAGGCACAAATGATTTGTGGGGGGTAAGCTAAATTGGCAACATCTCTCCATATGGGTGACTTTTTTTTTTAGTGGGTTTTGAGCTTTGGGTTTAGGATTTAGGTTTAGGATCCAAGAACTTCTTGCCATAAATGTGTATGGTAAACTACACTAGTAAGGTATACTTCATAGGTTTGAGCCTTTAAGAAAAGGGGTTTAGTTATTGTCTTTGTATTTTATTTCATGATCACAAGGTGTACAAGGTGGAGGGTTCTTAAGACTACTCCTTTAGGGCGTTAGGGGAACTACACCTACTTGGGTTCTTACATTTAGTCCTTAAGGTTGGGAGGGATCTTACGTTCTTTATTTTTACACCCTACTACGACTGAGTAGGGATCTTATTATGACTCCTTGAGAGTGGGCTCAAGATCTTAGACCCACAAGTAGGCATGGTTTCCCACTCACCCTAAAGGAGTAGGCATAAGTCCCTTCTCTTTTGGAGGAGGGATAATTCATGGATGTAAGATGCCCTCCAAAATCAATGGAAAAGAAAAATCTGCTGGCACTTTACGGAAATGGCCAGCTAGCTCGACCAACAATGTGCTTGTCTCCTTTTCGCATATCAGAGATCCCGTCCACAACAATGATGTTTTCTTTCAATAGCCTTTTTTTCTAGTATAATTTATGGTTGCATTTTTATAAAGGAAGGGAAAAAAATTTAAAATTTATTTTCTTTAAAAAAAACCCCAAAAAAAAAAAACTCTCAACACAAGTATCCAATGCAAGGTGTGGAAGTGGTCAATAAAAATTTTAAAAAATAAAAATCTGGACATTATTGTGACCTAATTCAAACACACAAGTGTTGAAATAAGGGAGTAGGTTAATTAGGTGTTTGGCAATACATGTTACAAGGTAATGGATTGATCCCCTTTGCATGTGATTGTGCTCAAAGCTTTTTTTGCATTTTCTCTCAACAATTTCCTTCAAGTAAAAGGCATTATTAACAATACCCACTCTAACCTTTCAAGGCCCCAATCATCCTCCGAGTTGATTTTTAATGTTTAAATTGTTACACCCAAGAAGATGGAATAACAACTCCATTCAAAAGGACCACACATAAACTACCCCAATATATATATATATACACACACACCGTCTAGAAAGAGTATTGAAGTTCTCAATATTATTGTAATAGGCATATTTCATTGGCCCGGCTAAGTCCTCGGGAACATGGACACCTTCTCAAAAGTTATTCCTTCCCCCCTTTGGCACACACAACAAAGAATACAACAAACACATATCAAATAAGAGCACAAGAATGTATATGTTCAAATAAGTATGTCCCCACTCCAAATACCAAAACGTCATTTGTATGTTGTAAAGAACTTATAGAAGAAATCTTCTAGTGCATGCGTTTTGAGGGCACCTTACATCCCATGAATATCCCTCTTATGAGAAAAGAGGCGGTGGTAGGGATTATACTTCGTTACAAAATGAGACAAGTTGATCAAAGCATTTTTCTCTTCATTCCAAAATGAGACAACTTGCTCAAAGCATTTTATTTTTGTCATTTGGTATTTGCATCGGCAATGCTAGACTAAAATGAATGTACTTATCCAATTGAAGTCCTAAAAGGATAATTGAACATTGAATTCATGTAGACAAATCAAATTATACCATCAAAAGATTAGAAACGTGTCAAGTGTCACCCTTTTTACATCTATAAAGAACAAAATCAGCACTTGGAATTTTTTCAAATAAAATATGATAAAAGTGCACCATTTGATTACTTTACATAGAAAAATCAAAAACTCTATGTGAAACAAGGGGGATTGAAAACCTTACTTCCTTGTGTTGGAAAATGTTTTTTTGGGTGAAAGATGAACATAATGGCCTAGTTCATGCAATAGTTAATGCTTTGATGATTATTTGGAAGTGTGGGACAAACAATAGACATACATGGCTTCCCCTCTTGATGAACTATGTATGATCAATATGATGGTCTAACTCCATCTTTAATCATGAATAACAATATATTCTTATACTTTCTCCAATGTGTGGACATAGGGTTTGTCATGCTATATGAATAATTCTATGACATGGATCTGTTGATTATGCTATTTTGTAAGGAGATGGGGAGACTATAGATACGGTTCTCTTATCACAAATATGGCTACGAAAAGTCTTGCAACGATTTGCTTGTGCAGCTAACACTTGACATCCAATCATAGGTAAATTGATCATATATGTTCATTCCATTGGTTTATCTTGGTCTTGGGGAAATGCTTGCAATGACTAAGTTGGCCCAATTGGCCAAATAATTTGAAAAAAAATCCTTGAGTGTTGTGCCAACATGCCCAACTATTGTTGATTGTGAGGTCAAAAATCAAGTCAAGCATTCGCAACTCATCCCGGGGTCATGCTAGATGTTAACATTGGGTGATGCTCCGGAAATTTGGGAACCTAGGGGTTTAGGGTTTTGGGGTTGCCATGATCTCGTAAGGAGAAAATGTAAGTTATTGGTAGAAAGCCAAAAGGCCTCTAGCATTAAAAAAAAATGGAGTCATTAATTATTTTTTATAAAACCTGAAAAAGAGACACTGAATTACGAATGCTCTTTTGTTTTCAAACTTTGTATCAAATTTCTTGTTGTTTCATACTCGCATTTTAGGTAGGTAGTAAGATTGCGGCATGGTTGGTCCCCCACATCAAATGAAAGTGGTGGAAGTAACATGAGGACAAAATAACCTACTCATGGTCGAATCAAGTAACATACACTAACATCCCGACAAAGTAAGTCTACATGTGGCCCATGATCTATTCATTAGTTCCCTTGTTTCCCTTGGGAAACATAAAAACATCACATATTGCCCCCCATAGGGATGGACCCATAGTGCCCCCACCATATTGCATTGGCATTCCACATTTGCCTTTGAAGTTTGTGTTACCTAGTAACCAAAAAGGGGGTGAAACAAATTGGTCAATTTGGGTGTTTTGAGCATTACAAGGCATGTATGTCTAAGGCTACCTGCCGTGAATCACTTCTATAACAACTTGTGTTATAGAGTGATTTCCTTTATGAGATAATCAAAGATTTAATCTTCAAAAGGTCAAGCTTACTCATCTACTTACATACTTACTTATATGCCTATCTATTTATGGTAATCTCCAAAGGCTGAGCTTACTCATTTATTGAACCTTGCCTACCAAGGCAAGGATATTGTGTTTAGATTCATTATAGAGTGTAGTAGCTTAATGGATTTTGGCCCCTAGGTAATAGGTCTATTTTTATATTAGGATTTTTTAATAGATGATATTTTGGCTTGTGTTGAACCTTGAGATTGGTTATAGAGTTATAATATCTTGAAGGATTTTGGTTTGTTTTGGAGGATTTTTTTTGAAGATTAGGTGTATTTTTGCATGGTGAAATATTTGAGTTTCCATAGTTCTTCTTTTTGCTTTAAAATACTTTTCAATGTAAATGGCAAGGCCATAGCATGAGACACCCCTTGTTGTTGTTGTTTACATATTTACTTACGTACTTATCTACCTACAACAATCTCCAAAGTCCGAGCTTACTCATCTACATACATACTTACTTACATACCTATCTACTTACAATAATCTCCAAAGGTCGAGCTTACTCATCTATTTACATACCTACTTACAGACCTATCTATCTATCTACCTACCTACAGACCTATATCTTCACAAGAAGATGGGTCGAGGGACAAATGGGCTTCACATTAGGCTCGTGTGGTCAGGAATCTGAAGACCCTTGAAAGTGGCAAACACTAGTCAAATGGTATTGCAAACTCAGCAAAAGAGCATATTGCCTCCTCTTTTTTTGGTGGCTGCTTAGTGATGTGTCTGACCCACCCATACATCATACCTATAATCTTCATCTCTGGAAAAATCATCCAGCCACAAAAGTCATGGAGTGTATGTATGTATGTATGTATGTATGTAATTAATTAATTGGAACTAGTGCTGCATAGACATTGTCTATTGCAAAACCCTAAATAAACCCTAGGTAAATGGCAAGGCCACAGAGTGTGTGACAAACCCCCTGTTTGTTTTGTTTGTTGCTCCCCAATGAGGACAAGGATTGCCTCATCAAGGTGCTTTTTTTTGGGAGATTTTTTTTTGAACTTTAAAATATATGGTTTCACATTAGTGAAAATGGTTTGGAAGTTGGAACTGTTTACACTGGCTGGTGACTTTTCACACACTAGCAACAGTGATGGTGGTGGTGGTGGTGGTGGTTTGGATGCTCGAATGGTTTTTCACTGGCTGGTGTTTTCAAACCAACCAAAATGGTTTTTGATGTTGGAACTATTTCACACTGGACTTTTTTAGTCATATTCATTATGGAATGGTGCTGGTTAGGGTTAGGGCATGTTATTTATTTGTCTTTCAATATGGGTTCCAGCTTACAGTATTTTCTCACTCTCTTTCAAGATAGTTAGGGTTCATCCTCTATCTCTCTCTCTCTCTCTCTCTCTCTCTCTCTCTTTCTTTTTCCCCCCTTGGGCCTTGAGGCTTGCACTCCAAGGAAATGAAAGATGGAGAAAAAAGAATGAAGGAAGGAAGGAAGGAAGGAAGGAAGAAGAATGTTTGGAAGTTCCCTGACCAAGCTTGATGAAGTGTCTTAACCTAAGTTTAGGATAGCATAGATCTCCTTTTCTTCAAGGGTGCTTTGATTGGGTGATTGGATTCTGCAAAGAACAGACTCAAAAACACTTTGCAACATTGTGTTTGTATTCATAATAATATGCTACCTACACCTACACAGCTCTTCCTTCTGTTTTTAAGAGGAGAAAAGAGCAGGGTGCAACTAATCAATCAAAGGACTATATAGGGCCCTTCTCCCTCAAGGATGATTACCTAAATTCCATCTTTTTATATTTTTAAAAATTTGCTTTCATCCATAAAAAGTCATTGGGCTTTTCATAGGCTGAAATTCACAAAATGACAAGAAAGGAAAACCTAAAACCAAAAAAACCCATTCTTGCACATTTATTCCAAATGTCAAAACACATAACTAGTGTTGGCCCATTATTGAAAAAATGTCTTGATATCAACTAAGGTCCAAAGGATCCAAGATTTGTTGTGGAGATAGGTTTAACCTTACGAAACCTATGGTGACAGTCTACTAGAGATGGTTATCAAGTTGTGTAGTGTAATATACTAAAATTGAATGATGAAATAAGAAATCAACAATTCAAATGAATAGAGAAACAAAATAGAAAACTATCATGTCACATGTAAAAACAAAAGTTAATCCAAGGCTAGGATATGCATCTCTCATATTTTTTCACTCTTGAAAAACAACTAGCCAATCAATATCCACAACATTGATCTTGTGCATCGCTCTTGTAAAATAACGCGCCAATCAATATTTACTATGTTACTCTTGTTCATAGTGATAAACACATCACATTCAAAATAATCAACTTAGGTGAAGAAGGAAAGACATTATTCATTACTTTTTATTTACAACATCCTCACCCACATTGTTGTATTCACAAGTATCAAAAATAATTGTCGAGGATAATTTGCTAATATTGGGCCAATTGGTCCATTAACTAAAAGTTCAATCACATAAGGCCATGCCTTGTGGAATTGCTTATGAACACATTTGTGTTTAATAACTTAGTTTCAACAAACTCAAGCACTATTGTTCTACATAGGTGATGATCATCCTCATTCATGACAAATATGTTTATTAATCTTTCCAACCATAAATCAAGTTTTTGAATTCTTTCCAAATTGTCAATAGGATAATGCTTGGGATTGAAAAGCTTAGGTGCACTTAAGATCAAATCGAAGAATTTGTCTATTGAATCCATTTTTAACTTCATGAACATACTCTACTCTAATAATCTTACATTCTTTTGAAGTTCTTGACCTTTGACAAATAAGGCCATAGTGCATTGGATGGATCACCTCGATCTCTTCTTCACAAACAAACACTAACACCACATTATAAGAGTATGTGATTTTTTTACACTAAATACCACAACTCATGACACATGTGATGTAAACTTTGTGGTTTTATCCATTACTATGTACAAATATTTGGTGTTTATTGTGGCATGTATTACAGTTAAATGGCAATTTGACATGTCATGAACCACAACTTTTTATGTGATGAAAACCACATTGTCTTGTACTACCATTACAAGCGTGAACTATTTCATACACTTCCTTGACAACCTACCAAAGTTAGATTTAAAGTGCAAGGACAAAATTGTTTTTGAAATATAAAAACACAAACTTTTAAACCAAACCTTATGATTGTAATGTTTATGAGGTCATATTGAAAATTGGTTGAACTTATTTTAATTGAATCAAAACATCTACAACCATGTGCAAAAGAAATCGAATTGGGAATGAAAACTTTTTGTGTACGAAATTTGTTATTTCATTGTTGAGTCAACTCTATGAATATAAGCATTATGTGTAATTTTCATTTAATGATTTGGCCTTGTCCAACATATGGAATGAAAACAAAAAAATTACAAAGGAGTCCTTGTCAAACCTTTTGAATAATTGGTTCAATCTTGTTTTGGCATATTGTACTTGACCAACCCTCTTGTAATACAACAAATATGGATGAGTGAGGTTAGTCATTTCAACATCAAGTTGTCAAACCAACTTGAAACCCAATCATTGAACTCACACCATAAATGGCCATTGCAACTAAGCATAGATGATCCCATTGAAGTTTGTTTAATTCCTTATCAATGGCAACACACATGAGCTCACATATACCAATTGTAATTGTGGATAATTCCATACCCATTTCTACTCAAATATCATACATAATTTATAAATGATCAATTATTGTTTGAATGCATTATTATAACATGTGGCCAAGTCCACTATGTGTTTCATTAAATTTTGAATGAACTTGGACAAATCTACCATGGTGAATGTGGCCAACCTATTAATAATTAATCAAATTCATTAATAGTTAATTAAGATAACATGCTAATTCATAGTTAGGATATGTTAGTAACTTTGGTTAGGTTAAGTAATTAGGAACCTAGGGTAAGCACCAAAAAACTAAACTAAATTATGAATCTAAGCTAGTATAGGCACCTAAAAACCTACATTAGGTTATTTAAACTAGGCTAAAAACCTAGGTTAGCCTTATGTAAGCACCAAAATTTTTTAACTAGGTTATGAATTTGGGCTATGTTAAGAACCTAGGTTAGACACTTCAAAATCTAGACTTGGCTACCTAAGCTAGGTTAAGAATTTAGGCTAACATAGGGTAAGCACCAAAGAACCTAGATTAGGCTATCAATCTAGGCTAGGCACTTAGGAATTTAAGTTAGGTTATGAATTTAGGTTAAGTACCTATAAACCTAAACAAGGTTATGTAGGCTAGGTTAAGAATCTAGGCTAACCTAAGCCACATAACTTAAATTAAGAATTTGACTCATTTAACCTACCAATTTAGGTGCAAATGTGAAAGGTTTGAACCCCTCACCTCCATGATTGAAAAACAAATCCTTAACCATTGGATCATTATTCAAATAAATGAAATTACTTGTTATCATGGATTATTATGCACATTTTTTTCCTAAATTACCTAGGTATTTACCTTAGGTATATTTTTTACCTATGTTATCTTGTCACCTTACCTTACATAACTATATAACACAAGATATTAATATGTTACTTTAGGTTATTTTTAGGCTAGTATAGGCTATTCAAATCTATGTGTAAATTACCATAGGTTAGGTTTTTATGCTATTCATAAATTAGTGTAAGTTATTTAAAAATATTCTTAAGTTACTATAAGTTATTTTAGGTTACTACTAGCTACCATAAGCTACATTTTTAGGTTAATCCCCCCCCTTTTTTTTTAGTGTCAACTACCTTAGGCTATGTTTAAGGTACCATAGGTTAGTTGTATGTTAATTTTAGGCTATTGTACATATGTTATTATAGGTTATTCCACCTTACACTATTATAAATTATTCCATTTTAAGTTAATATAGGTTACTATACCTTATTTTAAGTTATTTGCAAATTAATTGTAAGTATTCCACCTTAGGTTATTTGAGGGCATTATACTTTAATCTTAAGCTATTCAAAGTTGTTATTGCTTATTCCCATTAGGTTATTATAATATACTTTAAGTTATTCCATTTTAGTTTATTTTAAGTTGGTTTCAACTATTCTAGGTTATTTCACCTTAAGTAACTTAGGGTAAAGTACCCTAGGTTATTTTTGGTGATTCAAAGGTTATTTCACACTAAATTATTTTACCCTAAACCATTGTTTTAATTTATTTTTTAAATACTCCATGTTTATTACATTCATTTAAAATATATTTAGATGATCCCATAATGCATTAAAAATATTGTCATCCAAGTTCATCCAAAACTTTCAACATCAATTTCAGTATTATTTATGACAATGAAATTAAATAATGGTTATAATTGAACTTGACTCATTATATTGTGAATGTACTCATAATCACAAGACCTAGGTTATAAAGTAGCTTGAATTCCAACTATACTTTGAAATGGCCCAAAGAAATGCAATGGCCACCATATAATGTTGTGTACATACCCCATGATCATAATTCATGGGCATGTTTTGTTGAACTACATACATGTCTTCATACCTCAAAATAGATTAATAATTTTAGATGGTAAAATAGATAAATTTCATTCTAATTTGTTCCCTATGGATCACGCTCTTCACATGATGTGCCATTGGAGTTACCTGGTGAGTTCCATGTCAAGATTCCCATATTGAATGCATATTTTATGTTCATCATTCATATTGTGATCCTTGATAGAAAGTGTTGTAACGTAACCAATAACACATTTAATTTTCTTAATTTTGATCCACTTTGAAGTCATGGATGTCCAATGCATCATCCATGACCTTTAGGTCTTTCATTATGCCTTGAATGCTGATATGTACTTGCACATAGACTATTTGATGTTTAATCAAGTTTTCCAACTTCATTGTTATCTCTACACCTCGTTTTAAAGCCTATTGGACTTATTTACATCTTATAATAAATTATTTATTGGTTACTTATTGTTATTAAATACCCCTACATTTTAATCGCCTTCAATTTCTATTCTTCCTCCTATAAAAATAAGTATGTGCATGTTTGCACCATAAAAGCTTGAATTTCCTTTGTCTTCTTTGTATTTTTCTCTTCAACCATTTTTGCTATTTCTATTGTTCAATCTATAACATTATTATTTTTTATTAATCATGACATTCTTACATTAGCAACCCAACTACCATTTCTCCCTTCTACTAATTTTTGTTTTATGCCTATTAAAACATGTGAAACTTGCATTTTAAAGGCTTCCCCTTTCCCCACTTTGTTTTGGTTGAAGGGGGACAAATGAGGGCATCCCAATTCATGGTCATGTCATGTCCCTCTTACTCACCTTCCCTTCACACAAAGCCTTCATATGCATTCAATGTCATTGTATTTCCCTTCAAGAAAACAACATTCACAATTCTCCTTGGACGCAATAACCACCAGGCTCTTTTGCAAATTCTAACTAAATAATGTGCTCAAGGTTTCAAATGTGTTTTTTGGAATGACTTTAAAATCCTTTAATGCCATTATTGATGTTTTTATTTCAAGACTTGTAAATAAGGTAACTATTTAATTTGCTACAAACCTCATGAACTTAATTCTTTCAATTTTTCATGGCCTTTTGTAACAATGGGACCACCCTATTCTCCTCCTTGAAAACACTTCTTCCATTCATGAAATTTACTTTTTTGTCTTTTTAATATATTCATAGCTTTCCTTTGACTCAAGTTCAAATTCTAATTAAACTCCTTAATAAATTACCAAAGAATCATTTGGCCCTTTATTGATTGTGAATTGACACAATGTAACTATGGACATAATTAACTTTTTTCACAACAATTTAACAAGATAAAAACAAACCTCCGTACATGACCATGTGTTGAACATTTGTTTGATAGCAATGAAATATTCTTACAATTTATTTTTATGTGTATTATGGACTTATTTTGTGTGGATTTATCATATTCGCCTTTTTAACCTCCTTAATTCTATGACATCACTTAACAAAAAAATTGATAAATCATTTAATGTTCCCCATATTGAACTATGCGTAGGTGTTTCATCCTTCCTCACTCCTCCCACCCTTTTAAAATGATATTCCCACATTTTATTTTATGTTAAATTGAGGTCCCAAGCACTTTTTTTTTTTTCATTTTCAAAGTTTAACTACACTTGCACCAACAACCCATGGCATGTTGCTAAACTTGCATCAAGCCATCAACCAAGCTAGTTGTTATAACAAGCAACATACTTTTTATAAAGTTTTTTGACAAAGGGTTTTTAATGGAAAAGTTTTAAAAGGATACTGCATATTTTGGATTGTGAAAAAAATGGCTACATTAACAAAAAATTCTTCAATAAGATGCAAAAATCCAAATGTTTTAGTGTAAAAAAATGCAACAAACTACACCAATTTTTTGTTTTTTTTGACTGCATGGACATTTGCTTTGTTCATGTTTAGGTTCCATATTGAAATTAAATAAAGCTAAATTTTGAAAAAACCAGCAACTTTTCAACAATAAAAAAAACATTGCATGCTTATTATTTTAGACAAAGTTATTGTCACTTATGGAGGAAATGAACCTCATAAACTGCCCATTGCAGCATTTAAGTGGCCTGCAAAATTAAAAAATGCCTCTTATCAAAACTAAAAATACAAAAAGAACATAGGCCTTTTTAATATTTATAATTTACAATTGGTTATTACAATTTAAAAAGTATATTTTTTAATATTAAAAATTACACATTTAAAAATGCTAAAATTCCAAACAAGGAAATGGTTCAAGGAAAATTCATAGCCTAAATGCAACAATTTGCATTGTGAAATTAAAAACCACAATCACTCATGTGTTTAATAAATGTCACCATAGCTGCCAAATCCAAGATGCCAAATCTAGAAGTTAAGATTATAAGTTGTAACATAATCAAAAAATTGGCTTAAAATCATGGAAACTAAAAGGATTCATGAGAATTTGAAAGTTTGGTCAAGTTTCAAAAGATACAACAACAGTAATAATTATGACTCATGAATCACCATACCATTTATTTTCACTTTTCCAAGATTCAATAGCCTCCTTATATGGGAAATTTGCCAAAGTGATTTTTTTTTGCTGAAACATCTGGACAACCATAGGTGGATGCACATTAAGCTTATTATAGAAGCTAGATTTAAGGAACTTTAAAGTGGAAAAACATTTTTCACTTTCCACATTGCCCAAAACAAGGATGTTGTCAATTTCAACAAACTTCAGATATTCACATAGATTATGACATTTTAAAACTTGATATTGTATGCCATAATTGAGTCAAAGGGTTAAGGTAAAGAGGAAGCTGTATAGCAGCAATTGCTTAATTTTTCATAATCATTTTGAAAAAACCTTGTTGAATCACTATGAGAAATTATGTCTATTGAAACCACATTACCTAACAACTGAAACTAAAAGAAAACTCATATATAACTATTGTGTAACTGTCCCTTGGGTATTACAACTACCATGCAACTATCCCCTTATAAATACAATGTATTAATAAATAAATTACCATGCTAGAAAATCAATTAGTTATATTATAGTTGTAAATGAGTTGAAAATGGATATTCTATATGATAATTTATATATATCATACATACATATGTAATCAACCATGTTTGAGTTTTTCAAGAGTTGCATTGTAATCACATGTGGCAACTATTTTAGAACTAATGTAAATGTGTTATTAAAATGACAATTATGTTGCAACCAGTGTGCAATGTACATACATGCAATCATGCTGCATGTCCACATTTCCACCACCCATTATGAAATACATTTACAACTAATTTTTTATTATGATTCCCATCGATACAATTCATATGGCCATTAATGCACCACTACTAAAATACTACTATTCAACTATGTTCTAATTATAATACAACTACTTGTAGCTTAATAAAGATAGGTTTTCATCAATTATTTATATTTATCATATGCATTTCATTTTGAATGATTTAAAATGTTATGGGAACACCACCTCAAGCTCTAGAAATCATCTTTGAAGTGTAAAGGAAAAGGAGTAATGATGAAATAATAAGAAGAGAAATAAATTTTCCAACTTATAAATGTGTTTTTTTTTCTTTGGATCCCTCCTACTTTCAAACTTCATAATTTTCTTATTTTTATTTATTTTAAATGATTTAAAATGTTATAGGAATGCCACTTGAAGTTCTACAATCGTCTTTGAACTCTGATAATAACAAAAGCACATACGAGGAATTTTTTGGATGTTCGGGAACTAGCCTTTGTAGGATTTAGTGGTTTGTTTTTTTGAGTTCTCGACCCCTTTTACTTTGGGGGTTGTAACTTTCTCAATTTTATTCCATTTTTGACAATTTTTAGTGTGCCATATGTGGTGATTGGAGGGGTTCAAGTTTTGTTTGGACATTAGAAACAATGGAGCCTCCCTTGGATCTAGCTACCTTGAGTGTTTAAGTGTTCGATCATCAACTAGTTTACCTTATAACTTTGAAACTCAATTGTAATTCAATTTGCAACTAAGGAACAACTAGAAGATTTAACCCATATGTTTTGTCTTCAAATCCCATGTTACAAATTATATAAAGAAGGCTCATTTTCGTATGTTCTCACATTAAAATACATGTGCCATTTTGGGATGAACTCAACAAAATTTAACTTAAAGGCAAAACATAAATAAATAAAAATATTTCATGGCTATTTTTTAGTTCACTTAGTCTTGTGTTTTCCTACTTATTTACCTACCTAAGTAAGTAGGTAGGTCTTAGGTAAATACATAAGTATGTAGGTCTTAAGACCTACCAACCTACCTACCTATAGTTGTGTACAACCTACTTAGCTACTAAAATAAATATTTATATTTATATATTTGATCCAAAATACAATTTAATATGCTATGTGGCAATTTTCAATTGTGTGTGTGTCACAATTTCAAACCATGCAAAACACCCATTTTTTTCATAGTGAATGTCAAGTGCTAAAGCTTACAACATTTTAGGCATGTTAATTTCTTCACCACTTGATTCCATAGTAGAAACCACATGAAAACCTACATAATGCTACTTCAAGATTGCAAGATGTTTTTAGAAGACCTTAACCCTCTTTCAAAACTAGTGCTATGGGTAGATGATGCCAAATACATCAAGTACCTCGTGAGAAGTAAATCTACCTTCTAGCTCAAATAAGAGAGATTTTGCAATCTTTGCCACAATGTAGCCATCACACATATCACATTAATGAAAAACTTAAGGATATAAACATACATAATGTAATTGATTAGTGAAAATTTATTTACATGATTCAACCAACTAGTGACCACCTAAACCTTCAAATAATATTACAAACCCAAAAGATCATATTATAAACTTGAAACAAATGAATGGACTTTTAGGTTACAAAAATGAAAAAGAGGTCTCCAACCTAAAGGATGGGCTTCTAATGAAACCAAAATCACAAAATGAAAACAAAGTTGGCTTGCAAGCCTTTATGTGCACAATTAAAGATTTAAAATAAAAATATTTCAAGTATTGAATTGACACAAAAACTTTCAAATTGTGCAAAAAATTAGAACTATGGCAAACTTGAAATTTTTGTATAGGCTTTAAAGGTAGATATATTCTAGAATAACAAAAACATGGGCCTCCAAGGTTTGATCCACAAAATTGAAACGAATAGACATATATGAGAGAAATGAAAAAAAAACTAGAAGCAAACCTGCTATGGTTGCTTCTACACCATCAGCAGATTGATTTTGTGCATATCTTGTCACAAAGACTTTCTCCTTTAACATTTGATCGATACACTGACATAAAATTTGATTGCCATTTAGATTGAAAATGAGATGTTTAAAAAAAGAAAAGGTAATTGTTGCCACTACAAAGTGATGTTTTCATAAGCACAATCCAACAAGGAATGGTATTCCTTGAATGCATCCACTTGGAACTTTGAGGCACGATCAACATTTATTAAAAATACAATTGTGTTTGACAAATTTTCATTGCACTCACAAAACTACAAAGAAAAATGTCATTGCATTGAAAAAAATTAACCAAGTTATGCATAGATTCCAAGAGTGGGAAGTTACAAAATAAGGACAATAACATGTCAAAATCAACCAAATGTTCAAAATTTGTCGTAGCTTGAAAGTTTACATCTATGTTTATGGCCATCTTTATTAACAAGGTCTTATATTTTGCCATCACCTTTTTGGTTGGGCTAAGCATAGAAATCCATATGATTTTCAAATTTCTTAGTGGTTTTGAACCTTTAGTTTCAATGATGGTAGCCAATTTTATGAATTCCAAGTACTAATACAAGGATTGGAGTAATGTTTCCATTCGATGCACTAAACACTAATACAAAAGTGGGGTGTAGTTCACTAGCCTAAATCATTATGGGACCTTTAAAATGAAATAAGTTCAATGCACTTTAGTGATTTCACCTTGGTTAAAATTATTTCAATGTAATATCATTATGTAAACATCATGTTTCATTAGTTACATAATTCACTATTATAATTTACTATGATAAATAGGTTTATTTTTATGTTGTTGTTTTAAATACCCTATGCTACTTTATGATATACCCTATTTTATTTTAGGTTACCTTAGTTATTCTAACTTATATATTAAATTATTATAAATTATTATACCCTATATTTTTTAGAATAACCTACAATAAAATAACTATCAATAACTTATGATAATATAACCTAAAATATCCAACAATAGTTTGTAATAAAATAACCACCAATAACCATGATTAGATAAAATAGTCATTAATAGCCATTAATAGCCACAATAAAATAATTATTAATATCCATTAATAGTCACCAAGAGAAGAGCAACCAATAGCCACAAATAGCTTATGGTAATATAACTTAAAATAGCCAATAATAACATAAGGTGAAATAACTTA
>Ga0116229_10006067_pt1 | contig 19550 bp, 18 predicted proteins | sample S1TSphgellanicum_3_FD_87313 | JGI IMG/M metagenome (GOLD analysis project Ga0116229, IMG submission 87313) | Host-associated microbial communities from peat moss isolated from Minnesota, USA - S1T2_Fc - Sphagnum magellanicum MG | ecosystem: Host-associated > Plants > Peat moss > Unclassified... | reverse complement strand
GCAATTGGCTGGCAGGCCTTCAGCTTCGAGCAGCTGATCCCCGACGACCTGACGAAACTTAATCCAATCCCGCCTAGACTGAACCTGCAAGCAAGTACTGAGGATGAAAGTTTGTCAAGAGAGCAAATGCTTGACAGCCGATAAAATTAGTCTCGATCACTCTCACACAAGGTGGGATGATGTGACAACATAAAGGCTTGGGAGAAGATGGGGGAGGAAGACGGTGGCTCCGACAGACCCAAAGTCAACAATTCAGCTGCCCGACCAAAAGTATATGCCGCTTGGAGTCTAAAACGAGTGGAGGAACGGGATTTCCGCAGGAGGGCCCCTACTGCTTTGCAAGTGGGGTCTAGAAAGGCTGATTTTTTTTGCTCGCCTTCAAAAATCAAATACCCTGCTGTGATATATACCACCTTTCTCATTCATTCACAAAGTCAAACAATTGCCCACAAACCATCACTTCTTTTCCGGTTCTTTCATGAAACCCAGCAGTTCTTTTGAGGTTTTTGAAATAACCAAAACCAGTGGTTCTTTCATTCTGATTGTTTTTCACATACCCAGAACCGTGGTTGTTTGGTTCTGATTTCTTCAAATACCCAGAACCGGCTGCTTGCGTCTGAATTTCTCAACTACCTGGAATTGGTGGTTATTAAAAAAAATCAAATGCCCACCCAACACTGGTTTTTAAACCACATTTCATTTGCACACCTATATGGAGAGTTCTAAATTCTCATATTGGAAACCAATGCCACATTTAGAAGAGTACCTACATTTTGGACTAAGCACCTGACTAATTGGAAGGATATGAATGGAAGACAAGCTTGATTAGTTGTGGTTGTGAAATGCACTAATGGGTCCTTCAGATCCTTGAGGATATTGGGCGTGAGTAGCTCAGATATGGAGCTCAAACCTGTAAGGCCTAACCTTACAAGCCACAGAAGCACTCAATTCTCAGAGCGGAGCATGTCAAAATTGTGCTCTGGCCAGATGCTGCGGTACAACTTTTGGCATGTTCCTCAATCATTATGAAGACCTGATGTGCTCATCCTGGTTTCTTCTCTGGTTGAGATGCACCTTCTCCTTGTTGCCCAATCTTGGGAGGTGTCTTTGAAGTGGCATTTGTCCCTGTTCATAATTTTGGCTCCTGTGCCAGTATATGTTAACAGGCATCTATAGATATATCAGCGCAGCTCCCATTAACTTTTGATTTGTTTTCAGGTGTTCATCTCTGTTGGGCAGACAGAATTCTTGAACTACACTCCTGGCTCAATGTGTAGTCACCCTCTAGTTCAGCACTGTGGCAGTGGACAACTTCAATTCTTCACTATGCTAAAACTGGACTCAAATGGCAGCTGGATAGGAAATGATCTGTCGAATGATCTGAACAAAAGCCATAAGGCTTGTTTTTGCAGATCTCAGTGTTGCCAACCTGGCAATTCACATGCTGCATGTATCTCTTATACTTACAAGAACAATACATCTGCAACAGTTGGAAGGGCTGGCTGATTCTGATTCAAGTGGCCCTCTCCCAACAAGTCTCTGTGTGCCTCACAGCATCTCACCACTAGGCTACAAGGGACTCATCTAAAAAACAAATTCTGATCCTTCAATGGAAGTAAAAGTGCATCCCTAGAACATTCTCCATACAGACATGAAGACTTATGGCAGCCTCATTGGTGATTCTTTGCCTGTAGCAGCCTGTGCATGGACGCAAACCCCAAGAACTAATAACAGAGATGGGGGACTCAGGGATTGATGTCAGATAGCATCTAATCCACACCGAGGGTCTTGAGTCCCAGCAAACAAGCATCTGAGCAGTCTACAGCAGGTGTGACAGATGAAGATAACCTGCAGGCCTTCATGACAGAACACATTGTAAAGAGAGATGACTGTTCTGTTGCTTAACAGTTGTTCCATCATTGAGTCTAGCAGTGCCTCTGATTCAGTTCCTTGCTAAAGAAAGAGAACTCCACAGAAGCTCAGCAGGAAAATATTGAGAGAAACCACTGACCTGTAGTGACTCCTTCCTGTCCATCCTCATGAAGGGATTGAATTCCAGCTCATCTCCAATTGTTGATGGCACTGTTGTTTTTTTGTCTTTGTGTTGCTGTTGCGCCCATGTCAGCTTCGTGACAAGTGCCTTTGGATCTATAGTGAGTGCAAACTCAAGGTTCTTCTGGGTATACTGTGACAAAAGAAAGACTAGCATTTAAGGAAAACTCGTGCATCCTGCACAAAGAGGGAAAGCTGATCGATCTGCATTCCATTCATAGCTTCACAGTGTGTTCACAAAGCTCTTGTCCTAGATGACACAACAAGCACTTTTGACATCACGACCTTTGCGCCTCTGTAAACTTGATCAGCAGAAACCCATTAGAATCAGTTTCACAAACATAAGCCTCATTATCAGCGAAAATGGTATGAGAGGTCTGCACCCATTCAAATTCACAGAAATTTCTTATTACTAAAGCTTTTAAGTCCAAGGTATGAGCATCTGGAAAAAAACTGAATATGAGATTGATGTTTAAAAACACATTTCAGGATCCAGAAATACGATTGAATATATCTCATGCCCACAGTATACACAAGTATCAGGTGGCAATGAAGCAAGAGTCGCACACAGTGATGTGTCCATCTGGTCTGGAGTTCCTTCAAAGAATCTGCCACAACCCCCTATAAACTGTGGACATAGAAAGCAAACAGCATGCACCATGAGCAAATATGCACTTGGGAAGGGCCAGAAAAACTTGGCAGTCAGAAAATATTGATTGCCCTCCTTACCATGATCCCCTTTGTTCCTCTCTAGAACCTTGGGGAATGATGCCTGCAGATATATGAACTTCAATATTTCCAATGAATCCCCATTTTGATAACTAACGCATCTGACCAACGTCTGTTCTACAATCTCAAATGATTCCAGCATTATTCAGACAGAAGTGGGGCAAATGTGGTGATTGATGACAATTCACCATAACATTGAGTGATATATGCAATCAAAACTAAACCAATGTATCACCAGTGAACACAGCAGGCTCGTCATCAGGATCAGAGCTTGTTACAAGTAGCTGATGTGCCCTGTGGTATGACTGCATGCATCCACACCAAACTGTCAAAAAGCAAGTGGGCCCTGAAAAAGATTAGAGCACAAAACACCAGGGGTCCAAGGCAGGGTCCAACTCCAGGATTCAATTCACTTCAAATGAGTCCAAAATGGTTCTTACAAATTTGGACCCTGGACCCCATCTAAAGTGGGCCTAAGTTGTATTGTATATCAGAGAGCTACTTAAGATTTTCTTGTGGAGAAAGAATTTTGCACAAAACACTTGCAATTTTAGAGATTCATCTTCAAATTCCAGTACCGAGCATCAAGATGAATCTCTTATTTAGACAAGTTCTTGATGAGATAGGTTGTACATTGCTGGAGGAAATTGTGGATACAATGATGGCATACAAGAAGAAGATTCTTCATTGAATTTGATTAAAAGTCTTACATTTTCTGGTACTCTTCCAGACTAAAAGCCATAGTTGGGTAGTCTCTGAACCAAACCCCCACCAGAAGTCACACAGGTACAAATCCATATAACCAGTGGAGGCCAAAAATTCCAAACACCTGGCCTTGGCTCCAACCCGGCATTGGGAAAATAGTCCACAAAGAACCCCTGGTTCTTTGAGGGTTGTAAAATACCCAGAACAGGTGGTTCTTTGAAAAATAGTAAAACCACCCGACACTGGTTAAAACCATCTAACCAGTGATGGGTGGGTATCTACTTTTGAGCATGCCTGCTGGTATTGGATGTTTTGTTCAAAATTCTTACCAGCCTGGTACTGGTAGGGTCTAAAAGGCTGATTTTTGGCTGGTCTTCAGAAATCAAATACCCTGCTGTGATATATAACCAAGCACTCTTTTTTTGAAAAAGTCAAATAATCGCCCAGAAACTACTCCAGCTCAAGTTCTTTGCCGGTTCTTTCATGACACCCAGCAGTTCTTTGAGGTTTTTGGATAACCAAAACCGGTGGGTCTTCAATTCTGATTTTTTCCACACACCCAGAGCCAGTGGTTGTTTGATTCTGATGTTTCAAATACCAAGAACCGGATCCTTGATTCTGAATTTCTCAACTACCTGGAATTGGTGGTTATTAAAAAAATCAAATGCCCATCCAACACTGGGTTTTTAACCTCATTCCATTTGCACACCTCTACGGAGAGTTTTTAATTCTCATATTGGAAACCAATGCCATGTTTAGAAGAGTACCTACATTTTGGACTAAGCACCTGACTAATTAGAATGATATGAATGGAAGACAAGCTTGATTATATCATGGTTTTGAAATGCACTAATGATGCTTCAGATCCTTGAGGATGTGGGGCGTGAGTAGCTCAGATATGGAGCTCACAGCTGTAAGGCTTAACCTTAAAAGCCACAGAAGCACTCAATTCTCAGAGCAGAGCTTGTCAAAATTGTGCTCTGGCTAGATGCTGTAGCACAACTTGTGGCATGTTCCTCATTGTGTTATGAAGACCTCATGTGCTCATCTTTCTTCAAGGCTTGGATGGAATCTGCACTCAGCAGTGGAATGCTGTTCAGTGCCAGCCTACCTCTTTGTATGGTGACAGTCCTGGCTTCATTCAAGACCAAAAGATTTGAGACCCAGGTCACTGGTGAGTCTCTAACATGCAGTGATGACTGGTCTCAAAATACATTCGTGCTTTTTCGCAATAACATTCCACAAGGTTTTAGTTTGTCGTCCTACATTCTGCCACAACCAACCAATATCTGCTGTGTGTCTAATAATTATTTGCTGACATGATCTCCTCTGTGTCTATCCTGGTTTCTGCTTTGATGGAGATGCACCTTCTCCTTGTTGCCCAATCTTGGGAGGTGTCTCTGAAGGGGCATTCGTCCTTGTTCATAATTTTAGCTCCTGCACCAGTATGTGTTAACATGCATCTATAGATAAATCAGCACAGCTCCCATCTCAACTTTTGAGAGTTCTTCTCGACCTACACTTCTGGCTCAATGTGCAGTCACCCTGTAGTTGAGCACTGTGGACAGCTTCAATTTTTACAAAGGTAACACAGGACTCAAATGGGGAATGATCTGTCAAATTATCTGAATAAAAACCAGAAGGCTTATTTTTCTGGCTCCTTGTAGATCTTGGTGTTGTCAACCAGGCAATTCACATTCTGCATGCCTCTCCTGCACTTACAAGAACACTACATCTTCAACAATGGTTTCCAAACGCAGATTTACAACTTTACTCAACTAGTTTATAGCCTGCATTAATCCACACCCCCCAGATGCATGTGAAGCATATTCCTGAAAGCTAGTGGTCCTAGTGGGTTGGTTCAATCCAAAATTGGGAGGCAAAAGCTGTCAGATTTATTAAAGATTTACTTTAAGTTTGCACTTCAAATTCATAGCATCCAAACAGAAGCAGGATGACTTGGGATTTGGCCTCAATTTTATTTGAGGCCAAAGTTCTAAGAATGCAATAGAATTCATCACACACAGATACTATTTAACTTGAGAACTTGCAATCCAACATGGTACAAGATCATCCTTAGCATTTTGTGAGTCTATGATGCAAAGAGACTATACTCAACAGACTCTGCCTGCTACAGCCTCATGGCCATTACACCTCACATACACATCAAGACACAAAGAGAGGGGAATTTGTTTTCAGAGATACTAAGGATCATCTTCACCTTCCTTAAAGCTGTAAACAGCATAGGTGGACTCCTTCCTTTGCTTGCACTGGCCCTCTGCAAGAAAACTCTCACTTTACAGAGATATACACATCTGAAGGATGCGTAACTTACAAACAGTGGCTGGTTGGACAAGAAAATCCAGAAGCACTTGCATTTCAAAAACATTTCTGTAAAAACACAACCTCAGGTTCCTTTCAATAAGATGAGATGCTTCAATGTCCTTTGAAATTCTTCTTCTGTGCCGCAAGCGCATAACATCAATTGGTGATTCTTTGCCTGTAGCAGCCTGTTGAGGGACACAAGTCCCAAGAAATGTCAACAGAGATGGGGGACTCAGGGATTGATGTCAGACAGCCTCTAATGCATGCAAAGGTCTTGACTCCCTCCAAAGAAGAATTCAAGCAATCTACAGCTGGGGTCATAAGTGAAGATAACCTGTAAAAACCTTCATGTTGGAACACATTCCAAATATAGACTAGTGTTCCGTTCCTTCAATACATGCTAATCCATCACTGGATTTACCAGTGCCTCTGATCAGGTCTTTGCTAAAGAAATAAAACTCCAGATAAGCTCAGTAGGAAAATATTAAGAGAAACTACAGACCTGGAGTGACTCGTTGTCCACTAGCATGAAGGGATTGAAATCTAGCTAATCCCAATTGTTGATGGCACAGTTGTTTTCTTTGTTTTTCCTTTGCTGTTGCACCCATGTCATCTTCTTGACTAACTGCCTCATTCTTTGGTTCTCATAGTCAGTGCAAACTTAATCTTCTTCTGGGTATATTTTGACAAAAGAAAAAGCAATATTGCTTCCCCTATAAGAAAGACTAGTGCATGCTTCACAAAAACCAAAAAACTGATCTATCTGCACAAGTGTTCACAAGTCTTTTGTGCTTGAAAAATACAGCAAACTAGGCACAAACTAAGGCATCACCCAGCAAATCTCATTGTCAACTCGAAGGTTGGACCAGCAAAGCTTGCAATCCAAAATAACTTACCAAGAACCCCTTCAGTCAACAGCATTCTCCAAAGAAAAATACAGAATGAAGTAAATAACAGAATCATAAGGAGTATGAAGAAATGAAGTTTAAAATCTTGTGACAAGTTTTTCTGACGGAACCAAGAAATTATAGCAGGTTCCTCAGAAACTGGGTTTGCAATTCTGAGAGAATCGTTTCTTTGCACTAGGCCTGGCTGGTTCCAGTAAGGTCAATAGTGGGGTCAGACCTCCCGGGGACCTCAAAGAGGAATGGAAGGCATAGAATTATGCAAAGCTTGCTTGTGGTACTTACTCTCATTTTGATTAACATGAGATCCCACTTGTTTTGCATGCAGGTGTTAACGATTGTGCCAAGTGTTGCACCATCAGGTTACAGACCAAGGACCTCATCGAAAGGCATACCATTAGCCTTACTGTTTCAACATGCATGTTGAAGGTATCCCTCCTGCTAAAGGCCATGGTGCAGTACTTGCACTTTGAGACCCAGCATACAGATATGGAAAGGACTGAGCCTACAGAAACTGAAGGCAATTTTGGCAAAGGTGTGAACTTCATGAATGCGTTGTGTAGGTGTATGCTGCCCCCAGTGGAAACTGGAATTGGCCACCAATTTTAGTTTCAGAACCTTTTTCATCTATTTACCCTACAAGGAGTATGCTACAAAATACCTTAATTGAACATGTACTGTGTGTACAAACAAGCCTAAACCCTTCTGAGTAGAGGAATCTCACCTAAAGTCTTCAATCAAGGAATTACTGGACCCTAATCAGCTCAAAGATACACGATGCAAATATTGAGAGATATGTACTTAATGTGAAACTAATCTAAAATGTTGCAGGAGATGTTTTGTCACCACTCATCAACGTTCACATGAGTCCAGTTGAAATGATTGGTAGTTTGTAGTTGAAGAATGTCATTGCTATACTTCTGAGATCTTTTTTTAAATTAAATAGATGTACTTATACTTTGCAATGAAATCAGTTTGTAGTCTGGAGTGACTATTGCGATCTCATCCGTTTACAGATATGCATTAGTTCTGTATTTGTAAGTATTATTGCACCTCCATATTGACAGATTACAAGAATTTCAAAGATCTCATGTTGTCACTAGCCAACCTTTCCATCAAAATTTCTTTGTCTTGCATTGGACTCTTATCAAATTTATTATGTTCTTGAAAACTCAAGCTCATCCCCATAAAAAATGTTTTGGTAGAGTTGGAATTGAGTGGATAATCTTGGGTAAACCGAATTTGCATGCTGCAGTATTTCTACAAGTTGGCAAAAGCCATATCTTAACTCAATACCATCACACATCTTTTCAAAGAAAATTCACCTGTGTGTCCAGGCATGAGGGCCCAACATTATCTTTGTGGGATATAGTTTTACTGTCACTTCTACCTTGCTCAGTTATCACAAATTTAGTTATGAAAAATATTTGAGTGACCCACATAGATTTAAGAGTTTGAAAATTGGTTTGATTTCTAAGCTTTGTATTTTTTGTAATATCAATATTTTCAATGCTTTATTTCTGCAGATTGAACTCTTTCAATCTCTTTCAAAGTCTTTCAGCAACTCATAAGTGTGAGCCAATATCATTTCCATCTATTACATCAGTATGCCTAGTTGCTTTTCACTAATCCATTAACACTATAGAGAGTTGGTGAAGAGTCACCTCTCCAGTTTGTTGCAAGCCTGCTATCCACTAGACTTGGCTTTTGGGAGCCTGGAAATTGTTTCCTTAGATTGAACCAGCACCTTCCAGCGCACCATCCACTGGATGCCCCTTATTACTCAGTTGTGGATGAACCTCAACTGAGTTAATATTTGGTTTCACCTTGGTAACCAATTCTATAGGAAATAGGTCTCACATATAGGTAGATAGGAAGGAAAATAGGTAACTGCTAGGTAAGTAGATGGTTTATACATAGCTAAGGGCTGGTTTTACTACCTACCTACTAACACCTTGCTTGTGGGTTGTTAGTAGGTAGGTAGAGGAAATAATATGACTGAGGTAATCACCATGGTTAGCTAGGCAACTGAAACCCAATAGAAAGCTGTTTCCTAACTAGTTGTCATTCATCCTTCGTAGTCCACTGGTGGGTGCTGGTTCATTAGGGCCTGGAGAAGGGGAGACCAACATCTAGGTGCAGGTAACGCATCAGGATATGCGGTACCTAGGCAACAATCACCTTTGTAAATGGAGCATCTCAATTTACACCAAAATAGCTTCAAGTTGTATGTTGTATGAATCCATATTATACTCATCAGCTCGCTATGGAAGTAATTGAAAGAGGTTAGTTACATGCAAATGACACTACCCAGGTAAACATTGACTACCATGAAAATTAATTGACCTATTTGAAACATAATTCAACACTCTCAACAACCCATGCATTGTTGGAACAGAAGTGGAGACAAAAACAAGTGTCATTTTGAGTATCAGGTGTTGAATGTTCAAGTGTCTATTGCCCAATTAATGATGTTTCATATACCAATATTTGAAATTTGGTTGCTATCACAATTAACTGAAAACCCAATTAGTGTGTTTGATTTCCAAGGGCTATAATTCAAATGCCCCACTTTTTTTCAAATTATGTTATTTCAAGGGTTCATGTTTTTTTGCACACAAATGTTGTGTGTTTAAAATACATATGATGCATGTATAATTAGAATGAGATATTTTCAACTTGAACTTATGTTTCGTGATTCCAACTGGTAGGGTTCATAATTTTATTTTAATTGGTATATAATGATGACTTAGTGCCCACTAGCTTTTTTCGTCCTCTTATTTTATTAAGTTCAAATTGTGTTATTTGTAAATGTTTTGATAAATTGAATTTTTTATAAGTTGTACCAAGTGATCACAAGGTACTCACACATGATTTGTATAAAAATTGTTTTGTTATGTCAAAATTTAAAGGTAACAACTTTTTGGTCATTAGTTATGTGCTTGGTTTCTTAGGATAAATATTTATGTTAAACTAGGATTATATATTGATGACCTTTTTCATATATATGTGATTATATTGGGGTTTCCATATACACATATATATCAAGTTTTAAACTTACTGAAATGTATCACATAACATTATAGACAAATATAAAAAATGGTAATACTTTTGTAAATTTTATTCAAAATTGTTTGAATTTGGTGGCCATTAGGTGGCCAATCTTTCTTGCACTCACCTCGAGGGGGACACTAGTAAAAAAAAGTAAAAAGAATGTGAAAAAAAATATAGGGTGCAATATATTGGTTATTGGGTAAAAATTATAAGTTAATTAGTTAAAAATAGGGTGTGTTTTATTCAAATAATAAATTTAATTATAATATAGGGCATGTAATAATCTCAAATAATGGATTATAATTAATACAAGGTGACTTTAATATGAATATATTATAAAATTAGATAATAATAGGGTGATAAAAAATAGGTTGGACAATTATTAAATACCCTCCCTAAAAATGGTTGTTTAACGCATGTAAATCCCAAACTTTACACTAAATGTCCCCCCCACTCGCCCCCCCTCCCCAAGCACTCACCATGTTGAATTAAATCAGAAATTAACATTTTAGTCTAGAATTAATTAAATACATGTTATGTACATGTTTGTTTGAAATTTTATTAAATTGTTTCTTTTAGGGGTTTGTGTTGAAAAACTCTTGATAAACACAAAGAAGATAATTGTTATGGTGGCAATCAACTTGGACAACATTCACAATGTTCTTGCAAGTATTTCAAGTTTTGTTTAGTGTTGGGTAGGTATCATAAACTTACGATACATATTGGGTTCGGTTTTCACAAAGTATGATACTCACCAAATAAAATTTTCCCCACAAATTTTTTTAAAAACTTTTAACATCAAGTAAGGGTACCAACATTTTTTATAAAAAAATAAAATTGGTTCAGAAATTTTAGAACAACCGGTTCTCTTTTACCGGTTCTCACAAACCAAGTATTATTATTATTAATCTAAAATTTAAATTAAAAATTTAAATTAAAAAATTATTGATTTGATATCTTTTTGTGACAATGAAAACATTATAAGAAATGTTTTTTTAAAAAATCTAAAATAACCATCAATTTATTTATTGAACTTTTATACTTCAACAACTTCATCCTTTTCAAATTCCCCTTTAAATTCTTCTAATTCCTCTTATAAGTCTACATCCCTTTCAAGGAACTTTAATAAATTAAATGGAGATCTATATCTTATTCTAAGACCATTAGGCCAATTTTTGTTGAAAAAAATCAACTTTTTAAAATTTTCTCTTTGCAAATGATGTCTCCTAAAGTTAATAAGAATTCCAACAAGAAAAAAAATCCTTTTTGTTTTTATGTGTGATTTAACAATCCCCAAAATCTATCAAGCTAGAAATCCAATTGTAGTAAACATTGTTTCATTTTTTACCACCATTGAAAATGACATTTGATGTTTTTAACATTCGATTAATAACTCTTAAAAATCAGAAACTCCCTCTTGACAAATTCTTCTGTTGGTTCACTTATGCTTGTAATCTACTCAAATATATTCAAACTCCAATCCTCATCAAAGTATTCTAATTGGCAAAATTCCTATCTGAATTCACCAAAGGATGCAAATGCTCATGACATTTGACCAACATAGGATATAAGGATTTCTTATAATACTCCTCAACAAGAAAAATAATTTGCTCCCTTCCAACAAATGAGGATACTATCAAAGGTTCTTATACCTAAGGTCTAACATCAAAGAAATCATATTATGGGTTTTTCTCTTATCATGAATCTTTTAAAATGAAAGGAAAGAATCCAACACATTGATTACCTCCTTTCTAATGTTAAAAGCTAGCAAAAATAACTTGTCGCCAACAACTAAATCATCATTCATTAGGCTTTCATATGAAGGTATAACTTGATTTTCTTCCCTAAGTTTCAAACTCATGGAAATGGCAAAGTGCAAAACATCACTAAAAAACCAATGTCCATGTGACTAATTAAGAACATAGGCAAAAACAATTGGGGAAAGATAATCAACAATAGTTTGAGAAATTTGCCATGTAAAAGGTGGAAAAATTCGACTAGTGATTTTCACAACAGTTTGTTTGCTGCAATAAAGAATAATGGCAAATCAAAATTGTAAACCCTCTTGAAACATAATGATTTTATTAATAAACATACCCAAAAAAAATTGATTATTTATCGTATCAAATTTTAAACCACAAAAATTCTAAATAATTGAAACAATAATGAATTTGAAAAAACTACTTTGTTTTGATTAGAGTGTTTAATTTTTTGGGTCAAATTCCAATTTCAAGACAAGCCTTATTCCATTCATGTCTGCCCTCCCTAGACTTTTTAAGCCAAGTGATACATTTTTGCAAAATTTGTTTAGGGAGACTTGATACAAACATATTTTAAATTTTGCAAAAAAATTTCTTTTGTATTGCCATATTGACATGCTTTTGAAAATGCATGTCCAAAACAAGTACCCTAAGAGCTCTCTTCTAACCCAAGATATTCACAATTTACCAAAAACTTCAATTCACTAGTCATGGCATTGAAATTAGATCCTTCATCTTTGACATAAACAATAATTGTTTTCTTTAAACCATATTTGTCCAACAATTCTATTAAACTTTTGGCCAAGGTGTGTCCTATTATTTTTATTGCGTCAAATAAGCCAATATTTGCATGTTTGGGCTACCAATCACTACCTAGAAAATTAATCGCCAATGCAAACACATCATGAGTTCATTTAGACATCCAAAAGTCGAAACTAGTTATTACATAATAACATACTGCCAAGGCAAGAACAACATATAATTCATTTGTCTTCTACACTAACCTTGGCAATATGTGTTATGAAAATTGCCTTCTGGAAGGGAAGATTAATTTTGGACAAAAACAAAGAATCAAATGTTTGAGCCACATAACCTCTACAAATTGGATAGGTAATTTAATAGACCAAGGTCCTCTAAAAATTCTTTATGTGACACATCCTCTTTTTTGAAGGTATCTTTGACAAATAAAAATTTAGAGATTGACCCTCCAAATGGATTTGTTCTTTTCTTTGAAGGTTGTCTTTTTTCAATACTTTTTAACAAATTGTTCACTTCTTCTTCAAAAATTTGTGCAATACAAGAATAATCTACATCCAAATGTTTTTTAAGAAAAGTTATTCCGTTGGTTTTGTAATAAAAAATTCAATCTTTCCTTGTTTCAATTCTTGGATTTATTCCAATTACCAGATTTTGAAAACAAAATATGCAATGCATTATTTGTGTGTTTACCAAATCAACTTCGACATTGTCATTTACACAAATAAAACTCCAACATAAAGAATTTTTTCCATGTGGTTCCTAGATTTTCCTTTGAGCATGCAAAGATAATGCAAAAAACAACTATTCTTCAACAAACTATGCAAAAATTATAATAAAATTTCTATTAAAAGAAAAGAAAAGAAAGAAAGCCAAAAAAAATGCATTTATAAGAAAATGGGTTTAAAGGTTTAAAAAAAACAATTACAAACAATGGGGTTTAAGGTTTAGAAAAAATATTAAGAAATCACTCACTTTTCTCTCTCATCTTGTCATGGAAAAATTCATCATGGAAAAATAAGTTTAGGTTTAAAGGTTTCAGATTTAAATCAAAGATCCGAATTTTAATCTTGCACACAAAAAAAGAAAACAACAACATATTAAAACTCACAAACTACACTAAAACAAAATGTATTCAACTCAAAAAAAAAGACAAACAAAAACAAAACAAACAAACAAAATACAAAGCGAAGAAAAAAAAACTTAAGAAATTTGGAAAAAAAAATACCTCTATTGTTGGATGAAGCTTGTTAATGTTGCTCCAAGCTCCTCCACCTGCACAAGAAAATGGGGAGGGAATACCAATTAACAAATCAAGGTGCAACAATGAATAGTAAAGCAACAACACAATAATGGGGGGGGAGGGGCAAGAGATACTTGAAAGTGGTGAGTAGTAATGGCAAACAACCAACAACCAGCAAGGCAAAGCATCAAGGTGCGATGGTAGGGTAATAAGGCCCATCAATTAGTAAGGCAAAATAACAAGGCGCAATGGTAGGGTAGCAAGGCAGTGAAAGCAAAGCAATGCAAACAACAGGGTGTGAAAATAAAAACAACAAGGTGCAAAAACAAAAGCAACAAGGTGTGATAACAAAGGTGTGAATAGTAGGGCGCAAAAGTGAGAGCAACAAGGTACAATAATCAAATGTGACAGTGAATGTAGCAAGGCACACTAACAAGGTTTGATAATGAAAGCAATAAGGCAGCAAGGGAAAACAACAAACAAAAACAACAATGCGAAAAGAAAAAACAACAAAAAACAATAATTAAAACTAAGATGCACAATGAACTTGAAACATAACCCTTTTATGCAATTTTTTAGGGTTTGCACAAAAGAATCGTTGGAATGTGGCACCTCTAGGTGAAAGTAGATTACGTAATCTTTTTTTTGGTTTCACACTTATAGTTTTTCTTGCATCTCTTTAAAACTTAAATATAGAACATTATTATTTTCATTGAAATATCAAGAAAAGGCCTCACATATGTAATGCTAATAGAGTTGGCATTTTAGAAATGTAAAAAAACACATCAAAACCTTAAATGTTTAATGAGTAATGGACTTTTGAATCTTGACAACAAATTTTGTCATGCCTTGCAAAATTCATGGATATGGATTTTTATCTTACAATGTGTTAGTTTTATGTGTTTGAAACTTTCAAATATTAGATGAATTATGTTTAAGAAATTAAAGATCCATTGAATGAATGGAATGTGATTTTAATTTATTATGTTATTGACTTTTCATAATTCCAAAAACTGTAATTATTTAAAAGCTTTTTTAAGCAATTAAAAATAGTCATTTAAAAAAAATTCTTTTGCCATATATTTTATATGTCTTATACATCATGATTTGAATTTGGAAATGGAAAAAAATCTTACTTTCAATATAATCTAAATATTCATATTTTAAGCTTGTTTCAACTACATTTAAAAAAGGACTTTGCAAAGGGATTGGATCCATCGAAACTTAACCACCTTAGTGTGCTTTCACCCTTGCAACCTAACCCAAAGTTTTCATGGCAACCCTAAGACCCAGACCAAGGTAACGAGTTAAACCTTACACGATTCTTTGTTTTTGTTTTTTTTAATTTAGTTATCACATTCGGTTTTCACACAAATGAAAACTAGTAGCTTGGTTTTCAATCCAAGCATTGGTCAAGGTCAAACCCAGAGGAAATCAAACCAAGATGCCCATGTGATGCCCATGAATATTTGTGATAGTCACCCAACACTAATTTTGTTGCAACAATTGATCCCAATCCAATCCAACACAAAGGAGAAGGAGAGGAAAATCAAATTACAATATTCTTATAGTTAGATATAGTAGTTTGGTGGGCATTAAGGCATTTCTATCTCGAAATTGTAAACTTGCCAACAATTGATAAAATTGGAATCTGAAATCTTTTTCAAAAGAACATCAAAAAGCTATGAAAACTTAGAGGAGAAATGTTTTGAAAGTATGTCAAGTTAAATTTTGTGAATGTTTTCATTTTTGGAGTTTTGGAAATTATAGAATGTGTGGAAGGTATTGTTGAATGTTGTATGTTTATCCAATAGATGTTAATATTTACTTCTTGCTCTTATGGTCTTTGTTTGGCTTAGTCTTTAGGATTATAATTTTGGAATCTAACATTGAAGCTCTTTAATGCCCAATGTACGTTTGGATGAATCCTTGCAAATATTAGTTTTCTAACAATTTTGAAAACACAAATGTGGCAGTGGCAGGGATTGGCCACATTTGGAGCAATGATGATTTTGCTTTAAAAATGACACATTTTACTAACACCCTTAGATTTGCCCATGGCAACAACTTTCAAGTGCACTAAGTTTATCATGGAAGATCTACATGTAGCATTTTTCATGCCAAAAGGCATGATAGTCCAATCAAATAACCCAAATTTGGTAATCAATCTAGATTTACACATATCTTCAAGAGCCATTTTGATTTGCCAAAAACCTAATTGTAGATCCAATGCAAAAAACCATTGTGACTTTCCTAATTGAATCAAGATGTCTTCAACGTACCAAAGGCATTGGAAAGGAATCTTGACATGTTTGCATATCAAATAGTTTATAATTTCCACAAAATTAATGATTTTCATCCTTCTTCACTAGTAGTGTGACCGTACATGCATACTCAAGTCTCAAATGTGTTTAGTTTCATCTTACCCAAAATAACCAAAGCATCAAGTTTTTTCTTCACCTCGGCTTCTTTTGAAAAGTAAAGTCTATTAGGTGTGGTCCTACATCCAAAGAGAACATTGGATGTCAATGACATGCTTTCCATATTTGCAACAACTTAACTACCTTTTGTGCCAAACAAAAAATTATTAACTTAATCCAAAAGCTCCCATAATTGATTGGTCTTTTCTAGACCTAGTTTAGGGTCTATCCTTATCTTCGCCTTAATTTTGTCCACATGTCCTTGTCATCAGACTACAATTCAAACACAACAACATTTTAAAAAATTTAGCCTGGCATCCAATTGAAAAATGTTTGGTACAAGTGTACATCTAACATTGAATCGTTCATTCCTCCTATCCTCATCTTGAAACACATTGCATTTAATCCTCAAAATTTTCATAATCAATTTTTTTACCAAATAACACATTATTTGTTTATTCTTTTAGAATCAAGTTCATGATTTGGTTAGGCCCTTCTAGTTGCAAAAAGTGCTCCAATCCATTATCCATTAGATATTTAACAATTATTGCTTTGTTTTGCAAGAATAACTTTCATTATTCATTATATGTTGCATCCATTCTCTCTTCATCAAAGTCATCAGCAAAATTGTAGTTAGTCCCATAATTACATAATGGATGTATGTCTTTTTCAGTAGACATTATGTCTTCCTCCATTACCATTGGTAGAAGTCCAAACCCCCATGATTGCAAAGTTTCATGTTGAACGTGGTCTTCCTTTTCATAGATCTTGTCAATAACCAATTGAAGCATATTTACCATATTAAATGGTAAAATTTAAACATCGTTGCCATGCCCTTATCTTATTTGAATCAAGCCTTTCTCCATGTCCACCGCAACAATAGGAAATCCAAACGCAATAGAATATCATACTTATTAGTGTCTACAATCATAAATGTCATAAAACATTGAACATCCCCAACTTTCACATGAAGTTCAGTTATTTTGCCACGAGCTTGTGTCACCACTTTTGATGTAGTTTTGTATGATTTAGATATAGATACTAAGTGCATCAAGCCTAGCTCTCATACAATGTTGGTAGACATCATTAACATCGAACACTTGTATTTACCAAACCTAATATCAAATGATTGTTTATTTCCACAAGCAAATGAAATGTTTTACTACGATGACTTTTATGGATATTGATCCTTCATACAACATGGTTTCTTTCAACTTTGGTCAAATTGATTATCTTTAGACCTTCATCACACTTCCTTTTTGTTAATTTGACTAGATATTCTAATGATTCCAATTATCCAGGTATTACAAGGATAGTTTCCATGGGTGAGAAAGCAATCTTTCCTTTTACGAAATGGTTCAATATCTTGGATTGGATTGTGGTGTTTTTGTTGTTCTCAAGATCTCTAGTCTCTCTGTCATAAGTTTTTACTTCATCAATAGCCTTCATAAAAAGGTGTTGCCCAGGTATCCTTGCTTTTGAAAACACATCATGTTTCACACCACATAGCCTATTAAGTTGTTCCAATGTAATTTTTTCATCGTCCACCATAACTTCAAGATAATTATTGGTGGCTATATGTGTTTTTCCATCCTTCCCATGTTTCTAGCATTGGTCCTTTATGTGCCCCATTCCTAAACAATATCCGTATCTTATTCCACACAACTTTGTCTTTTGAAAAAGACCACACTTTGCACATTTTGGCTTGAGGTCCCCTATGCATGGGCATGAAGTGGTTATGTGATCATTGGATCTTCATATTTGACAAACTATAAAACTACTAGAAATTTGTTGTGTGGTCCTTACACCATATGAAAATCCCTTCAATTTTTTTATAAGTGATTCATTTAAAGTAGACACTTGCTTTTCTAATCCTATGTCAACAATCATACCTTCTTCCTATTCCTTTTTCAAAGGTTCAAATGGCATCTTACCTAACTCACCAAAAACCCTTTCAACATCCTGAGTAGCTACAAACATTTCTTCAACATTGGCATCTATCTTCACCATGACAATTTTTTGCTTCAAGCCACATTTATATGCAAGGAAGTGCCTCCTTTGCTCATCATCCTTTATCTTCCCTTTCTTAAATAACTTATTCAAGTAGTCAAAGTACAATTAGACTCTCTATTGGGGCTTTTGTTTGACAGAGTCCATTTTCACCCATAACTTATCAAGATTTACATCACCAAACTTCTATTACATACACGTCTTCATTTCATTCCAATCTACAAGAGTAGGTTGGAGCTTTTTGAACTAGTCTTTAATTTTACCATGCAAATTAAACTTTGTAATTTAATTTTTTTTTACTTCATCACAACCTTGAACCTTGGATGCCATTTCTAACCTTTCTATCCAATCCAAGATATTTTCAAACTCCTTTCCCTAGAATAGTTCTTCAATTCCCTTAGAATTAATCATGATGCATTCATTGGTTAATCCTAGGATTACGAACTATTACATAGTTCTAAATCTTAATCAAGAGTAGACATAGAAGTCTACGTGGTCTTCACTCTCCTCCACCCATTAATGTAACCCATTTACATCAATCTCCAACATCCAGCTCAATAGTGGGGATATTACACCAACATGTTCAACACTTATTAACCTATCCTCAAGTTGAAACCATTTTTCCATCCCAAGTCGGAAGATTTTCAAATGTTTCTAACATATGGTGGCTATTTCTTAATTTCTAAATGAAAGAAAGTAAAAAGGTAAGAGTTAAATCGTTTATTTATAGTAGGCCCTTTCCTTGTGACTAGTTGTTGCTTTCCATGTAATTTTTTAATCATGCAAAATCTTATCCCGCACCTTAGATTGTAGAGTTTATTTTGCATTCTTCCTCCTTTCTATTGCAGCATCTTGTCGACTTCAATTTTGCTATTGAAACTTATCTCATTAGAACCTACATAAGCCCAATTCAAAACCCCTTCTCTAATCCAACAAAACCTCTAGCAATAATACACAAACAACAAATCTAGAAAGTTCTACATTAATGATTATGTCTCCCTCCTTAAACTCACTATTGCATTTAGGCTTGAAGAATTTAACAAAACTTCCCAATTGTAATGGATCTATAAGTACCCAAATGTCTCCTAATCTAGGTATGTTATTAAGGTTTTCATGAAGCTTTTGAAATGTCTCACTTTGATTGATAAGGCCATCTAGGAATGTAGAAAAACTTGGGGTTACTTATGTTAATGCGGACCTAAATCTAATCATCATGTGCGAAATTTTCAACCATATTGTTGCTTGGATGAAAAACTTTAATAATGTTACTCCAATTGCAATACCCCCATGTTTTCCTTCTCTAGGATCAAACTGTGAGACATGGATTATAACTCAACAATTAGTTAAGCTTTAGTTCCGTAATTTTCCTTAGTCTTAATGATTTGAATGCTTATAAGCCTCCAAGTAGTGATTATTAATAGTTGAATCAGCTTTTGTGATATTTCCAGGCATATAATATTTCTTTATGTTAGTTGATGTAACGCTTAATCAGTTAAAGCACCTAGTAAACCTTTTAAAGTACATTATCCCTTTTATGTTGGAGAGAAGGGAAAGGGGATGTAGAATTAGATGTGATTTATTGATATATAGG
>Ga0116229_10006066_pt1 | contig 19552 bp, 15 predicted proteins | sample S1TSphgellanicum_3_FD_87313 | JGI IMG/M metagenome (GOLD analysis project Ga0116229, IMG submission 87313) | Host-associated microbial communities from peat moss isolated from Minnesota, USA - S1T2_Fc - Sphagnum magellanicum MG | ecosystem: Host-associated > Plants > Peat moss > Unclassified... | reverse complement strand
GACATCGAGCCGCGCTGGACGCAGATGCTCTACAACTTCGATTCCGTCGCGACCCGCGAGCTGTACTCCGGTCCCGGCCATTGGAACGATCCCGACATGCTGTTCATCGGACACGGCGATTTCGATGACCAGCATCTGACGGAGGCGCGGACCCATTTTGCGCTTTGGGCCATCGAGGACGCGCCGCTGATCATCGGGTTCGATCTGCGCCAGGCGCCGCGGTCGTTGCTCGACATCTGGGGAGCCGCCGAAATCGTTGCCGTCGATCAGGATGCCAGCGGCAATCAGGGCGTCATCGAGTACAGCAGCGACGATGCGCTGATCATCGTGAAGCAGCTTTCCGGACGCGACGAGAAAGCCGTCGTCATCTTCAATCGCGGCAGCGCGCCGCTGAAAGCCACCTTGACGGCGGAGCACCTGAAATTTCTGCCCTCCGCGCCACTTCAGGCGCGCGACCTCTGGGCAAAGCGCGACTTGCCGGCCTTCACGAAGGAAATGTCCGTCGATCTGGCGCCGCGTGAGTCCGTCATGCTGCGCGTCAAAGGTCAGCCGGAATTGGCCGGTGGCATGTACTTGTCGGAAATGCCCGCGAGAATCTACGTGGCGGCGGACGGAGTCCGCGACCTGCAGGCCGATCCACAGATTCACCGCCCGGTGGGATTGGAGAGCGGCACCCGGGGCGCAGGACCCCGGCCGGCATTGGCGGGCTGGGGCGCACCGCGGGCCGATTCCACGCCTTACAACAACCAACTCAGACTGCGCGGCCATCCTTACGCCAGCGGCATCGGCGTACTCGCGAATTCCCGGCTGCAGGTGCGCACCGATCGACAATTCGCGCGCTTCTCCGCGCAGGTTGGTTTGGACGACAGCAGTCTGGAGCGTGCCACGCGGGTACGTTTCGAGGTCTATGGCGACGGGCGCTTGCTGGCCCAGTCGCCGGCGCTGGGATTCGAGGATTCCGCCTTTGCACTCGACGCAGGCGTCAGCAATGTGAATATTCTGGAACTCGTTGCGCGCGAAATGGGCGTCGGGCACGCACCGTCCGTGGTGACGTGGGGGGCGGCCGCGTTGCTACGCTAGGCCGGCGGCATCAATGCCGCGGCCGCATCACATCGAAGGCGATGACGAGACGCTCACCCTCGTCGAAAGGCAGAGTCTGATGCCAGAGAGTGGAAGGAAACAGAACGAGACGGCCCGGCTTGGGTTCGACTCGGCCGTACTCGGGCAGAGCGACGCCCAAACCTTGCGGTGGCCGGCCGAAGGCAATCCAGCCCGCGGGGGCCGGCCCCCGTTGTCTCTGTTCGGGCAAGGAGACGTACAGCGCCGAGCTGATCCATCCCATCGGGTGGGTATGACTCACGTGAAAGCCGCCGCCGCGCAGCCGCACCGACCAGCTGCCGGAAAAGAGCACGCCACCGCGCGGCGTTCCGAGCAGCGGATGGCCCGGCACGTGCGGCGGAAGCGCGGCGACATAGGCGCGCACCGCCGTGCACACCTTGCTGCGCAGGCTCTGGATTTCCGGCTCGGCGCGATGCAAGAGCTGGCGGTCGGTGTCGGTTTGCGTACCGCCGCGCACCGACTGTTCGACGTGCGGTGCACGCGCCGTGTGCAAGCGGCGCAGCACCACGGCGAGTTGCTCGAGCTCGGCGGCCGAACAGTCGAGATCGATGACGCTGATGGGCGGCGGCGCGCCATCCAACCACTGTGCGCGGGCATCGCCGCACAGCCGCCAGATCAGCGACAGATAGGGCCAGATCGTGGGTGCCACAGGCCGCTTGAGCAGTTCCAGCGCCAGTTGCTCCGCTTTCTCCAGCTGCGCGGTGCGCAGGCAGTGGCGCAGATGCGCAATCTGCAGCGCGTCATCGTGGATCGCCGCGTGCTCGGCGAACAGCGCTGCGGCACGCGGGCGATCGTCCGACTCGCTGGCAACCAAAGTCCTGGCCACGTCAAACGCACTGCACGAGCCGATCAGGTGCTCCCCCGCCGCGACGATTTCAAGCGCTCCATGCCAATCCTGTGTCTGCATGAGCGCGCCGAACCAGGCCATGCGCAAGGCGAGGTTGCGCGGCGCGGCATCGCAGGCCGCAGCGTAGCTCGCCGCAAAGCCGCGCGCATCGCCCGACGTGAAGCGCAATGCCGCGAGGCTCTTGTGGCCGTCGAGCCAGTCGGGAAATCGCGTCAGGGTGGCGTCGAGCAGCGCCATCGCGGCATCCGCGCGACCCTCGGCCGCGAGCGCCGCAGCCCGGCCGCGGACCGCGCCGAGATCGCCGGGTGCGATGCGCAGTGCATGGTCGAACAGGTGCGAGGCCGGATAGCCGGCATCCAGACTCGATTGCGCCAGCGCCCGCGCACTCACGGGATCTGTGGGATCCAGCCGGGTGGCCCGCTCGAAGGCCTGCGCCGCTTCGGGCATGCGCTGCTCCTCCGCGCGAGCGAAACCGAGCTGCTGCCAGCCACCCGCCTCGTGAGGTGCGAGCGCGACGAGCCGCTCGAGCACCGGCACGGCGAGGTCGGCACGGCCTTGGCCACGCGCCGCGCGCGCAAATTCCAGCGCCTCCGCGATCAAGGCGGAAGGAGCGTGCGCCGGACTCGCACCCCCGAGTGCCTGACTCGCTGCGAGCGCGTTTTGCAGGCGCGTGCACCGTGACTCGAGCGGGTTGGTGGCGGTGTTCATGGGTCATGCTCATTCTGCCATGGGCTGCGGTCTCGGCTGCGCCCGCGCCCACGCCGTGGTGGACTCATGCGGTGATCTACGAGATCTATCCGCGCAGCTTTCAGGATACCAATGGCGACGGCGTCGGTGACCTCAACGGTGTCACGCGCCGCCTCGATTACTTGCAGCATCTCGGCGTGGATGCGATTTGGCTGACGCCCTTCTACCCCTCGCCCAATGCGGACTTTGGCTACGATGTTGCCGATTACACCAAGGTCGCGCCGGAATACGGGACCATGGCTGACTGGGACCGTTTGGTGCGCGAAGCGCGCAAGCGCGGGCTGCGCATCTTGGTCGACCTGGTGTTGAATCACTCCTCCGACCAACATCCGTGGTTCAAGGAATCGCGCTCATCCATCGACAATGCAAAGCGCGACTGGTACGTGTGGCGGAGCGGGCGCACCGACGGTGAGCCGCCAACCAACTGGGAGTCGATTTTCGGTGGTTCCACCTGGACTTATGACACCGCCACGCGCCAGTGGTACTACCACATCTTCCTGCCGCAGCAGCCGGACTTCAATTGGGCCAGCCCGGGGCTGCGCGAGGCGATGTTCGGCGTGGTACGTTTCTGGCTGAACCACGGCGCCAGCGGCTTCAGGCTGGATGCCACGCCTTACTTGTTCGAAGATCCGGCCTGGCCTCAAGACCCGGATCCCAAGGCGGGAGCGCCGACGTGGCTCAAGCCCTACAACTCCGGCCGTGCGGAAACGCATCAGGTTCTACACGATCTGCGATCGATCCTCGACGGTTACCCGGGAGAGCGCGCGTTGCTGGGGGAATCCGCGACCGCGACCATCGAGGAACTGGCCGCAACCTACGGTCCGCGCCACGACGAGATCAACCTGCCGATGGATTTCCTGTTCGGTAACTTGACGCACCTGGATGCCGGCATGTTCAAACACCAGGTCGATGACGCCGAATTGCGATTGAACGGTGACCCACCCGTGTTCTTCTTCAGCAGCCACGACCATCCGCGGCAGTGGAGCAGCTTCGGCGACGGCGCGCACAATGATGACATTGCCAAGCTCACCGCTGCGCTCATTCTCACGCAGCGTGGCACGGCACTTCTCTATTACGGCGAAGAAATCGGCATGCGAGACCTGTCCGCTGCACAAATCGCCGCGGCGCCCTTGGGCGTGCACCGCCCACGGGCCGATTACCGGGACCGCGCGCGCTCGCCGATGCAATGGACGGCTGCCAAGGGTGCGGGATTCACCGCGGGAACACCGTGGCTGCCGGTGGCGGACGGCGCCGGGCAGTACAACGTCCAAGGTGAGCGTGATGACCCGAACTCGATCTATCGCTGGTACCGACACCTGTTGCAGCTGCGGCATGACACTCCGGCCTTGCGTGACGGTGCGTACGTGCCGCTCGAAGCCGAAAATCCGCAAGTATTTGCTTTTGCGCGCACCCGCGCCGATGGCGCCGGCGTGCTGGTGGTGTTCAACATGAGCGAGGCCACGCAAACCACTCAAATCCGCGGCTGGCCCGGCGCGACGCCGACGCTCGACCGCGTGTTGCTGGCGAATCCCGCGCCCGCCAAGGGCACGTCGAGTGAGATGACGCTTCCGCCGTTCGGTGTTTCCATCAGTTCGCTGCGTCGATGTCTGGGGCCTGACGATCAAGCCGTGTCGGCGCGCTGCACGAACCGGAGTACCACCCTCTCCATGATTTCGCGCCAATGATCCAGCGCATCCGGGGCCATGAGATCGACGCCGAGAAACGTGGACAGGGTGAACTTGTTCGACAAGTAAAAATAACCCAGCGAACACATGGCGATGTAGAGATCGGTGGCGCCGATGTCGGCGCGGAAGGTCTTCTGCTTGACGCCGCGGGCGAGCACGTCGGAGAGAATGGTGATGAGCGGAAACGACAGTTCCTTGACGCGCTTGGAACGCGACAAGTGCCTGCCCTGATGGAGATTCTCGTTGCTGAGCAGCGTCAGCATCTCCGGATGCGCCAGGTAGTGATTCCACGTGAAACGGATGATCTCGCGCAATGCCCGTTCAGCATTCAGTCCCGACAGGTCGAGCGCCGCCTCGGCATCCCCCAACTCCTTATATATGGTCTCCAGTACCGCAACGAACAGACGCTCCTTGCTGCCGAAGTAGTAGTAGATCATGCGGTCGGTGGAATGGGCGGCCTTGGAGATCTTCTCGACCCGGCCGCCGGCAAAACCGTTCCTGGCGAAGACATCGATCGCGGCGCGCAAAATGTTGTCGCGCGTCGCCACGTGGCCGGCCGGCCGGCCGCGGGCAGCCTTCTTCCTGGCAGGAGCGGCCCGCGCCATGGAACGATCTTTCACCCTCGACATTCGCAACTCTCCCAGGCGTTCGCGCCGCCGTTCGCGCTTGCAATGAGATTTTATCCCCGGTACGCTCAGTTTTAGCAATTAGTGAAGTAAGCACTTAATTTCAAGTGATGCCGTGCGGGCTTCGTCAGTGCGGTCGACTACCACGGGTCGCAATCGCCATGAGTCACAATTGGCAGGGAGCTGTCTTCGCGCGTCTCGCCGCGAGCCGTTGGCATTTCCAACATGGGCCCATCGATTTGGTTCTGGATGTCGATGCGCCCGCAGCGACGCGAGATGAGTGCATCGGTGATTGTTGGAAGGCATTTCAAGACATCTTGCCGCGACTGGTGGCCGAACTGACCGCGCTGCGCCGCCCGGCATCCGCGCGCATGCCGTTTCAGGGCACCGTCGCCAGACGCATGGCACAGGCGTGTGCACCCTACGCAGACGAAGTTTTCATCACGCCGATGGCGGCCGTGGCCGGCTCCGTGGCGGATGAATTGATCGGTACCTTTCACCGCGCCGGCGTGAGCCGCGCCTGCATCAACAACGGCGGCGACATCGCTCTGCACCTGGCGCCGGGCGCCCGCTATCGTGTCGGAGTTTGGTCACTGATCGACCGGCTGCCGCCCGCCGCGGCGGGAGACACCGGTCTCGATGGACGGTTCATCATCGATGCCGACATGCCGGTACGCGGCGTCGCCACCAGCGGCTGGCGCGGCCGCAGCTTCAGTTTGGGGATCGCCGACAGCGTGACGGTGCTGGCGCATAGCGCGGCAGCCGCCGATGCGGCGGCGACGCTCATTGCGAATGCGGTCGATTGCGATGCACCGGGGATCGTGCGGGCGCCGGCGTCGCAGTTGAAAGACGATTCGGATTTGGGTGACCGCTTGGTGACTGTCGATGTTCCCACGCTCGCAGCGACGGCCATCGGGTCGGCATTGGCGCGTGGCCGGCGGGCGGCTGAGCATTGGCGCGATCGCGGACTCATCCACGCGGCCGCGCTGTTTCTGCAGGGCTCTGTCGAGGTGGTTGAGCCGCGGTATTCGGCGTCGCCGACGCGCGGCCATTGCGTTGCGGCCATCGCATGATCGAGATACGGCGCTTCTTCAGTCACGTCGAAGACATTTTCCATGAATTTGGGCCGCCGCCCCTGTTGCCGCTGCGGCGCGGCGCTGCGGCCGCCGTGATCAAGAACGAGTTTGCCGGGCGGTACGTGCAGAATATTGCCCCGCGCATGGACGAGTTGAAGCCGTTGGGGCTGGAATTGGCCAGGCGTCTGCTCGCGGCACTCGACCGCCCGCCGGCCGCCATCCAAGGCTATGGAAAGGCCGCGATTGTCGGCGGCGCCGGCGAACTCGAGCACGGGGCGCTATGGCATGCACCGGGCGGATACGGCATGCGCGAGCTGTTGGGCTGGACGGAAGGCGGCAGTGCGGCGTCCGCCGGCGACCCAGGCCTTGCGTCTTCCCACGGCGCGCAAACGGGAAACGCGCTTGCCATCGTATCGTCCACGAAAAAAGTGGCCGGCCCGGGAACGGCCATCGATGTGCCTTTGACGCACGTGAATGCAAGCTACGTGCGCAGCCACCTGGATGCGATCGAAGTGCGCGTCCCGGGTGCGCCGGCCGCCGATGAGGTGGTTTATATATTGGCCATGAGTTGCGGGCCGCGTGTGCATGAACGTCTGGGCGGTTTGCGCGTCGAGCAGATTGAACGGTGGGACGGTCAAAAGTGAGGAGCTCGGCATGATTGCTGCGATACGTAAGCTGGTCGTGCAGGTCGATGAGACCCGCCTGGAAATGGGGCGGCCGGTGGAACCTCCCACGCGGCGCGCCGTTGCCATGGCTGTCATCGCCAATCCATTCGCAGGCCAGTATGCGCAGGACCTGGAGGCGTTGATGACGATCGGCGAGGAATTGGGCCAACTGCTCGGCGCCAAATGCGTCGCGGCGCTTGGCATCCCGCCGGAAGCTGCACAAAGCTACGGCAAGGCGGCGATCGTCGGAGAGGGCGGCGAACTCGAACATGCTGCGGCCATCCTGCATCCTAAGATGGGTGCCACGTTGCGCAAAGAAGTCTCCAAGGGCGCTGCATTGGTGCCGTCCGCGAAGAAAATGGGCGGACTGGGCACGGCGATCGATGTGCCCTTGGGGCACAAGGACGCGGCATTCGTGCGCAGTCATTTCGATGCCATCGAAGCGCGGGTGGCTGATGCGCCGCGCCGCGATGAAATCGTCGTCGCGATCGCGGTGACCGACAGCGGCAGACCGCACCCGCGCGTCGGCGGCCTGCAGGCGCACGAGATTCAGGGCAAGGACGGACTGCGCTGATGGCTGCACCCACGGAGTCGCACAGCAGCGGCAAGGTTGTCATCACGAACGTCGGTTTGATGCTGTCGGGCGACCTGCAGCGTCCGATACTCGATGCGGACACGGTGGTGATCGAGGCGGGAAAGATCAAGGCGGTGGGCAGGCAGGCGGACTGCGATTTGAGTGACGCGAACACGCGCATCGATGCGCAAGGCTCGGCGCTCGCACCGGGACTCATCGATTCGCACGTGCACCCGGTGTTCGGCGATTGGACGCCGCGTCAGAATCAACTGGGATGGATCGACTCGACTCTCCATGGCGGCGTCACCACCATGATTTCCGCCGGCGAGGTGCATCTGCCGGGACGCCCCAAGGACATCGTGGGCTTGAAAGCGCTGGCCATCACGGCACAGCGCAGTTTTCACAACTCGAGGCCCTCGGGAGTCAAGGTGCTGGCGGGCGCTCCGGTGCTGGAGAGCGGCATGGTGGAATCCGATTTCGCCGAACTCGCCGCCGCAGGCGTCACCTTGCTCGGTGAAATCGGCCTAGGTTCGGTCAAGAGCGGCCAGGAAGCGGGTCCGATGGTGCAGTGGGCGCGCAAGCATGGCATCCAGAGCACCATTCACACCGGTGGTCCGTCGATTCCCGGATCCGGCCTCATCGACAAGGATGTCGTGCTGGAGGCGGACGCGGACATCATCGGCCACATCAACGGCGGACACACCTCGTTGCCCTATGGCCAGGTGTGCGAACTATGCGAGCGTTCCAAGCGGGGCCTCGAGATCGTCCACAACGGCAACGAGCGCATCGGCATCCTGACCGCGCGGCACGCCCGTGAATTGGGCTGTGCGGAGCGGGTGATTTTGGGCACCGACGGTCCGGCAGGGTCCGGCGCGCAGCCGCTCGGCATCTTGCGCATGATTGCATTGCTGTCCAGCATGGCCGACATCCCCGCCGAAGAGGTTTTTTGTTACGCCACGGGCAACACCGCGCGCCTGCGCGGTCTGGATGGCGGATTGATCGAGCCGGGGCGTGCAGCCGATCTGACATTTCTCGACCGGGCGCAGCAGACCGCGGGCCGCGACCTGCTCGAAAGCGTGCGGCTCGGCGACATTCCGGGAGTGGGCATGGTGCTCATCGACGGCGTGATCCGTTGCCATCGCAGCCGCAACACGCCGCCGGCGACGCGCGTACCCGTGGTGTCTGGGTGATGGCCGCGGAATTCAGCCCCGTGGCGCCCCGCATCGGCGATCTGCGCCGCCTGGTGGGACAGGGAAAGATGACTTCTCACCAAATCGTTGCCATCACGGTGTGCATGGGCCTCAACATGCTGGATGGTTTCGACATCCTGGTCATGTCGTTCGCCGCGCCGGGCGCGAGCGCGGAGTGGAAATTGAGCGGCAGCCAGCTCGGCGTGCTGTTCAGCGCGGCCTTGGTGGGCATGGCCTGCGGTTCGCTGTTTCTCGCGCCGCGTGCCGACCGCTTCGGACGACGCGCGATCGTCATGCTGTCGGTGTCGATCGTCAGCGCCGGCATGCTGGCCTCGGCATTCGCAGCCTCTTATCAGTGGTTGGCGGTGTTGCGTGCCCTCACGGGAATCGGCATCGGCGGGATTCTGGCGAGCGCCACGGTGTTGGTGGCCGAATACGCTTCCGATCGGTGGCGCAGCACCGCGAGCTTCTTGTACACCTCGGGATATTCCATCGGCGGAACCGTGGGCGGCGCCATCGCCGCGATTTTGATCGGACGGTTCGGCTGGCGCACGGCCTTCGAGTTCGGCGGGGCCGCGTCATTCCTGATGCTGCCGATCAGCTTTTGGGGATTGCCCGAGTCGGTGGATTTTCTCATCACTCGTCAACCGGCCGGCGCGCTGCTTGCGTTGAACCGCCTGCTCGCGAAAATGCGGCATCCCGTGCTGTCGATGTTGCCGCAACGCGATTCGCCGGGCGCAAACGCGATGTCGGGTTCGGTGAGGCGCTTGTTCGCGCCGCCCTTGCAGCGCGCAACGCTCCTGACCTGGCTGGCATTTTTCTTCATCATGGGCGGATACTATTTCGTCTTCAACTGGACGCCGAAGCTGTTGACCTCGAGCGGACTCACCGCGCAGCAGGGCATCAGCAGCGGTGTGCTGTTGAGTCTCGGCGGCATCGCCGGCACCGTGCTGTTCGCGTTCGTCACGCGCGTCATCGACGTGCGCCGCGTAACGCTGGGGTGCCTGCTGGTTTCCGCGGCGCTGATGGCACTGTTTGCCGTGAACGCCACACATTTGTCCGTGGCGCTGCTCGTCGGCGTCGCGCTCGGTGGTATGTCGACGAGTGCCATGGCGGGTTTCTACGCCATCACGCCGACGTTATATGACGCTGATTTACGCACGGCGGGCATGGGCTGGGGCATCGGCATCGGACGCATCGGCGCCATTCTCGCGCCGCTGGGTACCGGCGTGCTGGTGGATCGCGGCTGGCATTCGGTTCAGCTGTTTTGCCTGTTCGCCGGTGCCTTTCTCCTCGCCTGGCTGGCGCTTGCCGGCATGACATCCAAGCCCTCGCGCAAGCTCGCGGTGAGTGAGGCTTAAGAATTCGTCATTCGGGATGACATGTTATGTCGCGCGGGCGTCGCGCCCGCGAACGACATTGTCTGCGAATCCCTTGCCGGCGGCTTCATGAAGCTTTGCAGACACGACGGGTGCACTTCACATATTGCCCGCGCACCAGGTTGAAATTAATACACACGTTGTCTTGACCCCACCGACGATTCAGAATGCTCCTCCATAAGAGCGAGGCGATCATGTTGGTTCAAGAGAAGAATGCTCCGGAGAAAGCGCGCACTCGTGCCGATCGGCCGGGCGTGAGGAGCGACTCCCCATCCACCATGTTCGACAAGGTGTTGCGTGCGTTCTCAATCGGCGACCTGTCTTTCTCCGATCTACAGTCGAGCCTGACGCGACTTCTCAAGGACGGTGCGCCGCCGGATGAACTGCTGACAGTGCTGCGCGGGCGCGAGTCGATCGAGCCCCTGCCGGCGGAAGCTCGCGAAAACATCGTCGCCCTGCTGCAAGAAGCGCAGCCGCCGGTCGCCGCCGTGGCGACGGAGGCCGCGGAACGGCTTGTGGCCACGGCCGAGTCCACCGAAGCGGTTCGCTCGACGGCCACCGACGAGGAGTCCGAGAGCGCGGCGATGACGAGGCTGATTCAAGAAGCTGCCGCAGCGTGGGATGTGGAACCCAAAGCGCGACCAGCAGCCGTTGCCGCACCCACACCGGTGAACACCGGGCAGAACGTCGATTACAAGACCATGCGTCTTGCCCTGGGTCAGCGTGAGGACGACTTCGCCGCGCTGCAGGCGGAGCATTCGAGGGTGCTGGGGCTGCTCGAGGCGCGCGCCCGCAGTGCTGCGAAGCTGCAAGACGACGTGAAAGAACTTGCCGCGCACCTGGAGCAATCCCGCGGCGCGCTGTTGGCACAACAAGCCAAGACTCGTGAGATGGAAGAGGTATTGGCGGAGAGGATTGCGCTGGAGGAGGCGCTGCGAAAGCGCGGCGATCAGGCGCGCCTCGACGAGGCCGCCCGCTTATCGGAAGTCCACCGCAGGGAATTGGAAGTTCAGCAGAAGGAATTGGAGGCCCGCCAGAAGCAGTTGGAAGCCCGCCAGAAGCAGTTGGAAGCCCACCAGAAGGAATTGAGCGCGCTGCGCGAGACTCTGGAGGCGCGGGATGCGCAACTGGCCTCCTTGCAAGGAGAGCACGCGCGCATGGTGCCGCAGCTCGAGTCGGGCGCACAACGCGCAGCCAAATTGCAGGCCGAGCTCGCGGCCGCGCAGGCGCGCATCAGCGCTCTCGAAGCGGACGCAGCGACTTTCAGGGCGCGCGCGATCCCTGCCGCGCCGCCGGCAGACAGCGACGCGTGGGCGGATAAAATACTCGCGATGCAGCGCTCGCTCGAAGAGCGCAACGCTACGATCGAGGCACAGAAGCAGCAACACTCGAAGGTCGTGGCCTCCCTAATGGCGCGCGGCAAAGCCTCAGAGAACGAGTTGCAGGCAGCTCGCGTCCGCATCGACGCCTTGGCGTCGGAATTGCAATCTGCAGCCCGCGCGTCGGCCTCTGTGCGGGAGAGAGAGCGGGAAGCGCTGCAACTGCCGGATCTCGAACACACGATGCCTCTGCCGCCTGTGGATGAATCGCCGCTTGGCGTGGATGCCGCCGCGCATCCGGTTGATGATGCCTCGCCGCCGGTGGACGATGTTCCGCCCGGGCTGCGATTACGGCGTGGATTGGAAATCGGCGATTTTTCGGCACCGCCCTTGGCCCCGCTGCCGGCGCGCCCGGGGCGTTGGTACGCCGGCGCGATCGCGCGTACCGGCGGCATTTGCGCGTTGATTGCCCTGCTCGCGATCGTCGCCTGGGCCGCCGCGCGTCATGCGTCGCCTGCGGCAAAAGCGCCTGAAGCTGCCGCGCCGCGGGCGCTTACGGCGGGGGCCGTGATCCGCGATTGCGCGGCGTGCCCGCCCTTGACGGTGTTGCCCGCCGGGCGATTCAAGCAAGGTTCGGCCGACCACTATGCTTCGCCGAGCGTCAAGCCGTTGCACTGGGTTGCCATCGGCCATCCGATTGCCATGTCGACGAACGCCGTCACCGTGGATCAGTTTCGAACGTTCGCGACCGCCACGGGCCGGGACCTGCAGGGCTGCGACATCTACGATGGGCACTGGAAACATCAGCCGAAGAACAGCTGGCAGAATCCGGGCTTCGAACAAGGGGGCACGCATCCCGTGACATGTGCTTCCTGGAGCGATGCCGTGGCGTATGCACAATGGCTTTCCGCGCAGACGGGACATCATTACCGCCTGCCCAGCGCATCCGAATGGGAATACGCGGCGCGCGCCGGCAGCGAGGCGGTGCAGCCGTGGAGCGCCAACGGTTCGGATGCCTGCACACACGCGAATGTCGCGGATCTGAGCGCGGTGCGCCGCTATCCTGGATGGGTGGCTTTTGCCTGCAACGACGGCTACGTGTTCACCGCTCCGGTCGGCTCGTTCAAAGCCAATGCTTTCGGGCTCAATGACATGCTGGGCAATGTGTTTCAGTGGACCGAAGATTGCTGGAATCCAAGCTACAGCGGCGCGCCCCTCGATGGCTCGGCGCGTGCGGACGGCAGCTGCAGCGAGCACGAACTGCGCGGCGGATCCTGGTTCAGCTCACCCGGCTACGTGCGGGCGGATTACCGCAACCACTTCGCGGAGAATTATCGTGCCAGCAGCACGGGCATTAGACTGGTCAGGGACATTACGCCATGATGCGCGATGATTTCATTACGCAGCACAGGTCGATATTTTTCCGCGGTTAGCTTGCCGGGGTTGGCCTTGGCCCTCGTGCTCGTGTCAGCGGTGGCGCAACAGGCGCCGGCTGATTCCGATAAGGGCGTCAACGGGGATGTTGCGCGCACGTCCGCCCAAAGGTGCCGCACACGCGCCACCGTCAACACCTGCGACGATGCGCTGCGCTGGAACCCGAGCGATCCGTCACTGCTCGCGGCGATGGGCGATGCCTTGATGCGCGTCGGGCGATCGGCGGATGCGGTACGGGTGTACCAGCGCGCCGCGGCGCTGGCGCCGGGCACCCCACGCATCCAGGCCAAGATCCGGTCGGCCCAAACGCTGTCGGCCAAAGCGCGCACCAACAAGACGGTTCGCGACGCGTCGAGTGTGGCGCCCCCGGGCAAGCGTTATTCGAATTTGGATCCGGATACGCAGACGCATTGATGGATCCTGGCGCGTCCGTCAGCCGTTGACTCGGACGAACAACAACAGTGAACGGCCGGTGATGCCGTATACATCGCCGGATCGTCCATGATACGGCTCTTGTGCCGCCGGCAAGTTCGTGTCTATCAACAGTTCCCAGAAATTCCCGTCCGGGTATTCGGGCAGCGTGAATTCCACCATGTCGTAATGCGAGTTGAGGACCATGAGCATGGCGGCCTCGGTGCCGCGCTGGCGCACCCCTGTCGGCCGTGCGCGCCCATCCATCAGCATCCCGAAGCAGTGCATGAGCCCATCGCTCCATTCTTCGCTGCTCATTTCGTTACCCGACGCGTTGATCCACATGAGGTCCTTGACCTCCAGATCCTCATCGACGCTGCCGGTGAGAAAGCGATTCTTGCGCAGTATGGGGTACTTGCTGCGCAGCGCGCACAGGCTGCGGACGAACTGCAGCAGCGATTTGCCCTGCTCGCCCAGATTCCAATCAAGCCAGCTGATCTCATCGTCCTGGCAGTAGGCATTGTTGTTGCCTTTTTGGGTTCTTCCGAATTCATCGCCGGCCAGCAGCATCGGTGTACCTTGCGACAACAACAGCGTGGCGAGCATGTTGCGTATCTGACGCGCTCTCAAGGTGTTGATGGCGGCGTCATCCGTGGGACCCTCGACGCCGCAGTTCCAGGAGCGATTGTCGGTGCTGCCGTCCTTGTTGTCCTCGCCGTTGGCTTCGTTGTGCTTGTCGTTGTAGGTCACGAGATCATTCAACGTGAAGCCGTCATGGGCGGTGATGAAATTGATGCAGGCCCACGGCCGGCGGCCGTAGCGGTTGAAGACGTCCGCGGACGCACACAGACGCGCCGCCACGGCGTTGGCGGGTGCGGCGCCCTTCCAATAATCTCGCACGGTGTCGCGATAGCGATCATTCCATTCAGCCCAGCCTGGCGGGAAGCCGCCCACCTGATACCCGCCCGGCCCGCAGTCCCAGGGTTCGGCGATCAGCTTGACGGTGCGCAGCACCGGATCCTGGTGGCAAGCTTTGAGAAAGCCGCTCTGATTGTCAAAGCCGTTGGTTTCGCGGGCGAGGATGGTGCCGAGATCGAAACGGAAGCCATCGACGTGAGTTTCATTGACCCAGTAGCGCAGACTATCGGTCACCATCTCTATGACATTGGGATGTGAGACGTTCAACGTGTTGCCGGTGCCCGTGTCGTTGATGTAGAAACGCTTTTGATCGGGCAGCAGGCGGTAATACGATGCATTGTCGATGCCCTTGAAGGACAGGGTGGGTCCTCGCTCGTTGCCCTCCGCAGTGTGGTTGTAGACCACGTCGAGGATCACTTCCAGACCCGCATCGTGAAAGCGCGCCACCATCTCCTTGAATTCACGCAGCGTCTGTTCAGGTTCCGACGCATAGCGAGGGTCGGGAGCAAAGAAGCCGATGCTGTTGTAGCCCCAGTAGTTGGTCAGACCCTTCTCGAGCAAGTGACTGTCGTTGATGAAGGTATGGATGGGCAAGAGCTCGATGGACGTGACCCCGAGCGATTTGACGTACTCGACCACCTGCCGGGTGCCGAGTCCAGCATAGGTGCCCCTCTGACGTTCCGGCACCTCGGGGTGCAGCTTGGTGAAACCCTTGACGTGCGCCTCATAAATCACGGTGCGATCCCACGGCACTGACCGAGTGCGCGGCTGGCCCCTCCAGTCAAAGTTGGGATCGACCACCACACACTTGGGCACGAACGGCGCGCTGTCGCGTTCATCGAAGCTCAGATCGGCATCGGGTGAGTCGAGCGAGTAGCCGAACACCTCCGGTCCCCATTTAAGTTCGCCGATGTGGCCGCGCGCGTAGGGATCGAGCAGCAGTTTATTCGGGTTGAAGCGATGTCCTTGCAGCGGATCATAAGGTCCGTGAACCCGGAGGCCGTAGACCGAGCCGGGATGCACGTCCGGTATGTAGCCGTGCCACACCTCATCCGTATACTCCGGCAGCGTCAGCCGTTCGATTTCTGTCCCGCCGGCGGAGTCGAACAAGCACACCTCAACCTTGGTTGCGTGCGCCGAAAACAAGGTGAAGTTGGTGCCTTTGCCGTCCCAGATCGCACCGTGCGCGGCGGGGCTGCCCTCGCGCACTCGAGATGTATTCGCTGTCAAGTTGGTCCCGTTCCCGTTGATGGATTCGCCGGCGCGATTCGAAGAAAAATTGGATGCAATGTCTGCGCAATGTCCACTGACAAACGATGCGTCCCCGAAAGCGCGGGGCTTGTAGGACCCGGTCCTCATCGCTCGTCAGTGAAGATCCGAACTACAGTGCGCTTACCCGTGCACTGTAGGAGTGCATCCGATATACGAGAGTCGTTGTTTATCCCATCATCGCGCCCTAATCCATTGGCTGTGGGGAAAAAATGCGAAACAATCTTATGAGTGAAGCTGCACATACCTGGGCGGTGGTGTTGGCGGCAGGTGACGGGCAACGGATCAAGTCGCTGACCCGGGCCCCCACCGGCGAAATCATTCCCAAGCAGTATTGTTCGCTGGGCCGGCGCGAGTGCTTCTTGGAACTTGCGATGAGGCGGGCGGGGGCAGTGGTCAGCCATGAGCATCTGTGTGCCATCGTAGCTGCGCAGCATAGGCGCTGGTGGAAGCGCGCCTTGGCTGACACCAGCGCAGCAAATGTGTTCGTGCAGCCGAGCAACCGCGGCACCGCCATCGGCGCAGCATTGTCGTTGTTGCATATCGAGAAGCGCGACCCGGAAGCGACGGTCATCTTATTGCCGGCGGATCACCACGTGAGCGATGAATCCGCACTGGCGGGTGCGCTGGTCAAAATGACCGAGCTGGCCGGCGAACATCGCGATCGCATCTACATGCTCGGCATGGAGACGGCGTCGCCGGACACGGAGCTGGGCTACATCGTGCCCCAGGCGGGACGTGCCGAGGGTGCGGCGGCCGTCCGGGAATTCGTCGAAAAGCCGAGCGTGGATCGAGCCCGCGAACTGCTGGCGCAGGGCGCGCTCTGGAATATGTTCATCGTGGCGGGCACCGTGTCCGCATTTCTGAACCTTTTCGACCGGTCGTATAATTTCGTCACGCTGATGCGCAACACGCTGAGCGACGGGCAGCCCATCGGAACGTTGAACCGCCTCTATAAGGAGCTGCCGACCGTGGACTTCTCGCATGATGTTTTGAGCCATCATGTGGATCGCTTGAGCGTCGTGGCTGCGCCCCCCTGCGGCTGGACGGATCTGGGAACACCCTCGAGCGTGGCGGCCACGGTCAGGGAGTCGCGTTTGCGTGCCGATGCAGCATCGGGAACTCCGTCAGCGCTGTATCTGGACCTGGCTGTGAACGCGGGCGTCGGCGCGTGATGTAGGAACCTGCTGACAAAATCTTCTCCTCATCGGCCGCGTCAAATCAAGGTTTGCGCATGAAACGATGGAAGCTGCCGGTTACGCGGCGTTGAGGAGTGACGGATGAGCGCCAGGCTCACCAGCCGGCCGCCGGTACAGCAGCGGTTGCCGAAAACACCGACCGGAATTTCCGGACTGGACGATGTAACGTGCGGCGGACTTCCCGCCGGGCGAACCACGCTGGTTTGCGGCGGCCCGGGCTGCGGAAAGACGCTCCTGGCCGCCACGTTCTTGATCAACGGCGCGGTCATGTTCGATGAGCCGGGCGTTTTCATGAGCTTCGAGGAATCGAGCGCCGATCTTTTGCAGAACGTGGCTTCGTTGGGCTTCGACCCGCGGCGGCTCCTCGACGACAGGAAGCTGGCGATGGATTATGTTCGCGTCGAGCGCAGCGAAATCGAGGAATCCGGCGACTACGATCTCGAGGCGCTGTTCGTCCGTCTGGGCTTTGCGATCGACTCGGTGGGCGCGAAACGGGTGGTGCTCGACACCCTGGAGGTGCTGTTCGCCGGCCTGGGGGATACGCAGCTGTTGCGCGCTGAGCTGCGGCGATTGTTCGCCTGGCTCAAAGAGAGGCAGGTCACGGCCGTCATCACCGCGGAACAGGGTGACGGCGAATTGACGCGCTTCGGGCTCGAGGAATACGTTTCCGACTGCGTGCTGCTGCTCGACCACCGTGTCAGCAACCAGATCACGACCCGGCTGTTGCGGGTGGTCAAGTACCGCGGTTCGGCGCACGGCACCAACGAGTATCCTTTTCTGATCGATGCCCAGGGCATCAGCGTTCTACCGGTGACTTCCGCGGGCCTTGAACACGACGCCTCGAACGCTGTGATATCGACCGGCATCGACGGATTGAATCAGATGCTCGGCGTCGGCGGATTTTACCGAGGCACCAGCATCCTGATATCCGGCACGGCCGGGACCGGCAAGACCAGTCTCGCGGCCCACTTCGTCGATTCCGTGTGCGCGCGCGGCGAGCGCTGCTTGTATTTCTCCTTCGAGGAATCCCCCGCGCAGATCGTGCGCAACATGCGCTCCATCGGTCTCGATCTGCAGCCGCGGGTCGACTCGGGATTGCTGCGCTTCGAGGCTGCCCGGCCGAGCTTGTTCGGTCTGGAGATGCACCTGGCACGCATGTATCGGGAAATCGAGAGTTTCAATCCGACCGCCACGGTGCTCGATCCCATTTCCGCACTGCGCGGCGAGACCGGTGATGTGCACTCCATGTTGCTGCGGGTGATCGACATGCTGAAGAGCCGCGGCATCACGGCGTTCCTCACCAACCTTCTGTCCATGCAGGGTTTGGATCAGTCGAGCGCCGCCGTCTCGTCGCTCATGGATACGTGGATATCGCTGGTGCAGCTCGAAAGCAACGGCGAGCGCAACCGGGGAATCTATGTACTCAAATCGCGCGGCATGAATCACTCGAATCAGCTTCGCGAATACCAGCTGACATCGCAGGGCGTGAGAATGGTGGATGCCTACCTCGGCAGCGCCGGCGTGCTGACCGGCTCCGCGCGCATGAGCCAGGAAGCGGCCGACGCGGCCGCGGCGGTGCGCCGCAGCGCGGAGAGCGAACGCAGACAGCGGGAAATCGTCCGCAAACGCGCGTCGCTCGAGCGTCAGATAGGCGACTTGCGAGCGGCGCTCGCAGCTGAGGAAGAAGAGGCGCGCAAGTTGCAGGAATACGATGAGGAATTCGAGAAGCGCATGCAGTCCGAGCGCCGCGCCATGGCGGCGCAGCGCGGAGGTCCGCGCACATGAACAATCAGGATGATGAAACCGCCGCCGAAGCGGCCTGCAATGACGGACATTACAATCTTCGTCTGTACGTGGCGGGACAAACCCCGAAGTCCATTACGGCACTCTCGAATTTGAAGAAGATCTGCGAGGAATACCTGGTGGGCCGGTATCGCATCGAGGTCATCGACTTGTTGGAACATCCGCAACTGGCGGCCGGGGACCAGATACTGGCGGTCCCGACCTTGGTGCGGCGACTGCCCGAGCCGTTGAAGAAGATCATCGGCAACCTTTCGAACATGGAGCGCGTGCTCGTGGGACTGGATTTGCGTCCTGTCGAGCTGCCATGACGCCGAACGGAGCAGGCGCGACGCAACCGCGCTATGTGCTGCGCCTGTTCATCACCGGCACCACCGCGCGATCGGTGCGCGCCATCGCCAATCTGCGGCGTCTCTGCGAAGAACGCCTGTGCGGCGAATACGACCTCGAGGTGGTGGACCTCTACCAGCGTCCGCAGGCCGCAAAGGATTGCCAGATCGTGGCGGCGCCCACCCTCGTGAAATTGCTGCCGCTGCCATTGCGACGGATCATCGGCGATCTCGCCGACGCGCAGCGCGTGCTTGCGGGGCTGGATCTTGCACCCGAAGACTCCACGACGATTGCAAAATGACGCGGGCGGCCGGGGACGATTCCAATGCTGCAGCATTGCACCGGGAAAACGAACTGCTGCGTGAACGATTGCGCGAAGCGGAGGAGACGCTCGACGCCATACGCAACGGCGACGTGGATGCCATAGTCGTTTCCGGCGCCGACAGCCAGCCGCGTGTCTACACGTTGGAGACCGCCGATCAGACGTATCGATTGCTGGTGGAGGAGATGCAGGAAGGGGCGCTGACCGTCACGCGCCACGGCGACATACTTTATTGCAACCGGCGTCTGGCACAGCTGGTTGAAACACAGCCCGAGCGGGTGATCGGCGGCTCGCTGCAGCGTTTCATCGCCGCCGCGGATTGGCCGATGATGCTCGAATTGATCGGCAGCGGATCGAAGGGAGAGGTCGGAATCGAGACAGAGAAGGGCCGCGTCGTGCCGTCGCACGTGTCCTTCAGTGCACTGCGCAGTGACGATCTGAACGGTGAGCCGGTCTTTTGCGGCATCGTGACCGATTTGACCGAACAGCGGCGCACCGGCGATGAGCTGCGTGCCGCGCATGCGGCGCTGGTGTCCCAGGTAAGTGAACGCGAGCGCACCGAGAAGCTCCTGCGCCAGAGTCAGAAGATGGAGGCAATCGGCCAGCTGACGGGCGGCATCGCTCACGACTTCAACAATTTGT
>Ga0116229_10006065_pt1 | contig 19560 bp, 12 predicted proteins | sample S1TSphgellanicum_3_FD_87313 | JGI IMG/M metagenome (GOLD analysis project Ga0116229, IMG submission 87313) | Host-associated microbial communities from peat moss isolated from Minnesota, USA - S1T2_Fc - Sphagnum magellanicum MG | ecosystem: Host-associated > Plants > Peat moss > Unclassified... | reverse complement strand
CGCCGCTGCTGCTCGGCCTGGGCCTGCGCAGCTTCAGCATGAACGCAACTAACGTTCCGCGTGTGAAGCAAGCCGTCCGCGCGGTCAGTATCGACGACTGCGCGCGCTTTGCGCGGCGTGTGATGGAGCAAAGCGACCCGGCGCGGATCCAGGAATTGGTCCACGGGTTTGGGCAGGGGAAGAAAGAGTAGGAAGAAAGACTTCTTTTTTGAAAAAAAGAAGCAAAAAACTTTTGCTAATTTGCACACGAAACCCAATTCGAAATAGACCGCGTACGCCAACTGGCAAAAGCTTTTTGGTTCTTTTTTTCAAAAAAGAACATTCTTTCTTTCCTTGCCTGGGTAATTTCCGACCCTGCGCACCATCGCCCGCCCATGCTACACGGGCTCAATGCTCGACCCGCTCTTCCTTTCGCGCCTGCAATGGGTATGGGTGGTGTCCTGGCACATCCTGCTGCCCGCCTTCACCGTCGGCCTGGCTTCCTACATCGCCGTGCTCGAAGGCCTCGCCTTCTTCACCGGCGAGGCCGTCTGGGCGCGCATCTCGGCGTTCTGGACCCGCATTTTCGCCGTCTCGTTCGGCATGGGCGTGGTCTCCGGCATCGTGATGCCGTTCCAGATGGGCACCAACTGGAGCCGCTTTTCCGACACCACCGCCAACGTGCTGGCGCCGCTGCTTGCCTATGAAGGTCTCACCGCGTTCTTCCTCGAATCAACTTTTCTTGGCGTGCTGCTGTTCGGCCGCAAGCTTGTGCCAGCCTGGCTGCATTTCTTCGCCGGCCTGATGGTCGCCGCCGGCACGTTATTCTCCACCTTCTGGATCTTGTCGGTAAATAGCTGGATGCAGACTCCGGCCGGCTTTCACGTCAGCGACGGCCGCTTCTTTCCCGATAATTGGTGGGCTGTGATCTTCAACCCGTCCTTCCCGTACCGCTATCTGCACAACGTCACCGGCTTCTACATCACCACGGGGTTCGTCGTGCTCGGCGTCGGCGCGTGGCTATTGCGCCGTGGCCGCTCGGCCGACGAAGCGCGCCGCATGGTGGGCATGGCGCTCAACCTGCTGATCATTCTGGTGCCAATCCAGATGCTGCTGGGCGACCTGCACGGCCTGAATACGCGCCAGTATCAGCCGGCCAAGCTCGCCGCCATCGAGGGACGTTACGATACGGCTTCGCCCGCGCCGCTGACCCTGTTCGGCATTCCGGACGACAAAACCGGCACCATGCGCGACGCCGTTGAAATCCCCGCTTTGGGAAGTCTGCTGCTGACCCATTCCTGGAACGGCGAAATCCGCGGCATGAATTCGTTCCCCGCGGGTGACCGGCCGCCCGTTGCGGTTCCGTTCTTTAGCTTCCGCATCATGGTCGGCATCGCCATCATCATGTTCTGCATTGCCGCAACCGGCCAGGTCCTGCGCATGACCGGCGGCCTCGCACGCGCATCCTGGTTTCTGCGCGCCTGCGAATGGACCGCACCGCTTGGTTTCGTCGCCGTCATCGCCGGCTGGATGACGACCGAGGTCGGCCGCCAGCCCTGGACCGTGTACGGCTTGCTGCGCACGGCCAAGTCGGTAACGCCGTCGCTGACCGGAGCGGATGTCGCCTTGTCCCTCGGCCTCTACATGCTGGTTTACCTGATCATGTTCCCGACCGGGCTTGCCTTCATCGCCGGCATCGTGCGCCGCGGCGTCGGCGAAGCGGTGATCAAGCCGGCGCCGATCGAGGCCGGTCGGGCGGCCTCGCCCTATGTCCAACCCGCAGGGGAATAGCTCATGTTGCGGCAGAAAAAAGCAGTTATTTTTTGAAAAAATGAACCAAAAAACTTTTATCTGTTGCGGGTAGCATCTGAGTTCCTCGGTTTTCTATCAATTCACCGACAAAGGGCCCCAGACCATGTGGCACAGTCTCGTCCCGATCTGGACGGCCATTCTTGCCGTCGGCATCTTCATCTATGTCATGCTGGATGGTTTCGACCTCGGTGTCGGCATTCTGTACGGCGTGGCCGCCCCCGGCGCGCGCGAGACGATGATGAACTCGATCGCGCCGTTTTGGGATGGGAATGAGACCTGGCTGATCCTGGGCGGCGTCGGCCTGCTCGCGGCCTTTCCGCTGGCGTTCGCGATTATCATTCCAGCGGTGTATTTCCCCATTCTGGTCATGCTGCTGGCGCTCGTGTTTCGCGGTGTCGCGTTCGAGTTCCGTTTCAAGCAGACCAATGTGCGTCGCTTCTGGGACGGCGCGTTCTGCGCGGGTTCGATGGTGGCGACCTTCGCGCAAGGCGTCGTGCTCGGCAGCTTCATTCAGGGCTTTCGCGTGCAGGGCCGCGTGTTCGCCGGCGGATCGTTCGATTTCGCCACCCCGTTCGCCGGCCTGACCGGCGTGGCGCTGGTGCTCGGCTATGCGCTGCTGGGGGCGGGCTGGCTGATCCTGAAAACCGATGGCAAGCTGCAAGCCTGGTCCCGCCGCGCCGGGCGTATCTGCCTGGTCGGCGTGCTGGTCTGCATCGCCGCCGTCAGCTTGTGGACACCGCTCGCGAGTGCCGCGATCGCGCAGCGCTGGTTCGCCTGGCCGAACATTGCGTTCCTGATGCCGCTCCCGCTCTGCACCGCCGCTTTGGCACTCTATGCCTGGTTCGCGCTCGGCCGCGCCTGCGAGTGGCAGCCGTTCCTCGCCGCGGTCGGGCTGTTTCTGCTGTCCTTCCTCGGCGTCGCGATCAGCCTGTGGCCGATGATCGTGCCGGGTCATTATACCTTATGGGAGGCCGCCTCGCCCGAAAGCACGCAGGCCTTCCTGCTAGTCGGCACATTGTTTCTGCTGCCGATCATCCTGTTTTACACCGCCTGGTCCTACTGGGTCTTCCGCGGCAAGGTGCGCGAAGATGTAACATATCACTGACGCCGAACCGCCTGCCTCGCGATCGAGGACGTGGCGACACTCCCCGCCGCGCCAGATCTTGGGTGACCAATGGCTGCATGATGTCCGCACCCCGGTCCTGCGCGCTCCGTCCATCATCGTCCCCGAGAGCGCGAACCTGCTGCGGAACCCGGTCCACCCCGCAACCGCGTCTGCCCGCCTTGTCGGCAGCCGTCCCTGCGCCTTCGACCGGCGCTTGTGGCTGGCAACATAGCAAACCCGAACCCATGCGGCGGCAAGCAGCCAAAGCGAGCAAGAACGCCGTCGTTTGCCCTATTGACGAACATGAGCGTCACTCATATTCCTGCGTCGGGCCAATCGCCAGCCAGGAGCACCGCGTGGACATACAGACCCCGCCGACCAGCGCGTCCTATCCGCTCCGCGCAAAGAAGCGCTTCACCGGGCTATCAACCGGCAAAGTCACCATCCTGGTCATCGCGGCAGCGGCGCCGCTCGCCGCGGTGGTCGGCAATATTCCGGCGGCGTTCAGCCTGGGCAGCGGGCTGCTGATGCCGGCTGCGTTCGTCGTCACCGCCGCCTGCCTGTTCGGTTTCGCCGCCGGCTATACCGCCATGAGCCGCGATATTGTCAGCACCGGGGCGTTCTACACCTATATCGCCCGCGGCCTGGGCAAACCGGCGGGCATCGCCGCCGCCTATATCGCCGTGGTGTCCTATGCCGCCTATACGGTCGGCCTGACCGCAGCGCTCGGCTACTTTATCAGCGCCGCTGGTGCCGCCGCCGGTGTGACCATTCCGTGGCTTGCCGGCGCGGCGGCGGCGGCTTCGATGACCGGCGTGCTCGGCTACCGCAGCCTGGACTTGAACGCGCGCACGCTGGCGGCCTTCATGATCGCCGAATTCGGCGTGCTCGCCATCTTCGACATCGCGGTCATGCGCCGCCATGGCGTCGCTGCGCTGCCGGAAGCGGCGCTGCATCCATCCGGCTTGATCGGCGGAAAATTCGGCCTTGCGATCCTGTATGCCGTGGTTTGCTTCGTCGGCTTCGAATCCGCGGCCCTCTACGGCGAAGAAACGAAAGACCCGCGCCGCGCCGTGCCGCGCGCGACGTTCCTGTCGCTCGGCGCCATCACCGGTTTCTATCTGCTGACCGTTTGGTGCATGATTGGCGCCGTTGGTCCTGCGCGGCTGGAGGCGGTCGCGACCGCCGCTTCGGGCACATTGATGCTGAATCTGATCCAGGATTATGTCGGCGCTGGTTTCGCGCAACTCACCGCGCTGCTGCTGCTGACCAGCCTGCTCGCCAGCCTGCTCGCGCTCCATAATGTCACCAGCCGTTACATGTTCGCGCTCGGCCGCGACGGCCTGCTGCCGCGCCGCCTGGCGCAGTTCCACCCGCGGCACCATTCGCCGCATGTTGCCAGCGCGTGTGTCAGCGTGCTGTGCGTTGTGCTTGTCGGCGTGCTGGGTGTGGCGGGCGTGCCGCCTTATGTCGGTATCGCATCGGGTGCGATCGGCCTCGGTACTGTCGGCATCATCGCACTGCAGGCGGCAACGGCCTGGGCCGCATGTGCGTGGCTGTGGCGGCGCGGCGCGGCGCGGATGATTCTGGCGCTGACCGGGCTTGGCGGCGTGGGCCTGTGCGGCGCGCTGGCGCTGGTGCTAACCGGGTTTCCGCTCCTGGCGGGCGGGGTTGCCTGGTTGCCGGCGAGTCTGCTGCTGGTGCTCGCGGTCGGATTGCTGCAGGCGGCACGGCTGCGCCGGCGCCACCCCGAGATTTACGGGCGGGTTGCCGACTCGGAACTGCGCCGCGCCACCGTACGCACAGCGCCGCTGGTCGCCCGCTATACGAAACGCTATTGCATCGTCGGCGGCGGGCCTTCCGGCCTGGTGATGGCGCGCGCCCTGAAGCACGAGGGCGTGCCCTTCGACTGCTTCGAGAAACATTCCGACACCGGCGGCATCTGGGATCCGGCAAATGAAGGCAGCCCGATGTACGAGTCGGCGCACTTCATTTCCTCCAAATGGTCTTCCTATTTCATGGGATTTCCGATGCCGGACCACTATCCGGACTACCCGGACAACCGGCAGATCCTGGCCTATATCCGCGATTTCGCCGACGCCTTCGACCTGCGGCGCCACATCACCTTCGGCACCGCGGTGCGCCACGCCGCACCCCAGCCGGACAATTCCTGGCTCGTCACCTTGGCCGACGGCACGCGGCGGCACTATGACGGGTTGATTTGCGCCAGCGGCGTGACCTGGCATCCATCCATGCCGGCGCTGCCGGGGGCTGACAGTTTCCGCGGTGAAATCCGCCATTCCGTCACCTATCGCAGCACGTCCGAATTCCGTGGCCGGCGGGTGCTGGTGGTCGGCGCCGGCAATTCCGGCGTCGACATCGCGTGCGACGCTGCCCGCGGTGCCGACCGCGCCTTCATCAGCCTGCGGCGCGGCTACCGGTTTGTGCCGAAACATCTGTTTGGTGTGCCCACCGACGTGTTCATCAAGGAGAAGCTGGAGCCGCCGAACGGCGTTTCGGTGCCCGCGGATTTGAACGCGCTGCTGGACGCGCTGGCCGGCGATTTGACGCGCCTCGGCTTGCCGCGGCCGGATCATGACGCGCTGAGCAGCCACCCGATCATGAACACGCAGATTTTGCATCACCTCGCGCATGGCGACATCGCGGCCAAACCCGACGTCGCACGGCTCGATGGCAACAAGGTTTTGTTCAAGGACGGCTCAGCCGAGGAAATTGATCTGATTCTGCTCGCGACCGGCTATGAGTACCGCTTGCCCTACCTGGAGGCGTCGCTGTTCGAATGGAAGGGCGGGCGGCCGCAGCTTTATCTGAATTTGATGCATCGCACGATCGACACGCTGTATGTGCTCGGTTTCATTGAGTTTGCCGATGCGGCCTATCGCCGGTTCGACGATATGGCGCAATTGATTACCGCCGACATCAATGCGCGGGAAACCGGCGTTCATCGGGATATGATGCTGGCGCGGCGGCGGGATGATTTCCCCGATCTGCGCGGCGGCCAGCATTATCTGGACACTGCGCGCCACGCCAATTATGTCGAGGCGGCAACCTATGCGCGCACGCTGGCAGCATTACGCCACCAGTTGGGCTGGCCCGATCCGAGCGATGATTTTTACGAGTCGTTGCGCGTGCGTGGGGGCGGGGCGGCGCAGATGCTGGAGGCAGCTTAGTAGGAAGGTCTTCTTTTTTGAAAAAAAGAAGCAAAAAACTTTTGCTCTTGCCCTGTATGACCTGACGTATACTTGCCCCAGCTTGCGCGTGACCAAACAGACAAAGGTTTTTTGCTTCTTTTTTCAAAAAATAAGACCTTCCTTACGTCTGCTTGCTGAGTTGCCCACGAAACAGATTGGTAAGATAATCCGTAATCATAATCTTGGCCTCCTGTTCCAGCGCCGCGCCGTCCGCCAGTTCCGTTGACAAGCGGGTGACGCTGCCGGCGACGTCGCAGACCATGATGCAGGCGCTCATGGCGCGATCATGCGCAAGGCCCGGCATGACACGCCGCAGCGCTTCGCAGATGACCGACGCATTCTGCATTGTATCTTCGATATCCAGCGCGCGCAGCGGCTCGAACCCTTGCGCGCTGGACCATAATTGGCGGAACGCGCGATCGCCCTTGTAGCTTGCCGAGAGCAAGTCAAATGCCTGTGTCGACATTGCAATAAGCCCGGGAAAATCCTGCACCGAGGCCGCCATGTCGCGTAGCACCGCGGTGAAGCGTGCGTGGTGCTCGTCCACCAGGGCGCGCAGAATCGCTTCGCGATTGGGGAAATATTGATAGATCGATCCAATCGGCACGCCGGCGTGGCGCGCGATGTGACTGACCTTCAGGTCCCGCAGCCCGACTTCGACCAGCAAATTCTCCGTCGCGGCGAGGATGCGGCCGACGCGGTCTTTCGCACGTCCCTGAACAGGACTGCGTCGTGGCCCAACCGGATCGGTCTCGCCGGCGTCATTTTCCACGCAAAACTCCTTGACAGGCAGGGCGGTCGCCTGCACCTTAAACATGAGGGTTGCTCATAAAGCAATGATCATGTTTTAGCCGAGCAACGCGGTTTTGACCATCCGCCGGGGGGCAGAATGATACAACGATACACGCGGGCGGTGGTCGGTTTTGGCGTCGCTGCCGCTTGTTTGCTGCCCTACGGCGCGCGCGCTCAATCGGACAGCAAGCAGGGTGCGGCCCTGGAGACGATCGTGGTGACGGCGCAGAAGCGCAGCCAATCGGTGCAGAAGATTCCGATGACGATCGACGCACTGGATCGCCGTCGCCTGAAACAGCTCGGCCTGACCAGCAGCGATCAGATCAGCGGATATGTCGCCAATGTGCAGATCGGCCTGCCGTCCGGCCGCGGTAACCAGCCGGATATCACGATCCGCGGCGTTGGGCTGAACGACTATAATTCGAACAATGCAGGCCCGAACGCGGTTTATATCGATGATGTGTATATGAGCGCGCCCGCATCACAAACATTTCAGACGTTCGATCTCGATCGGATCGAGGTGCTGAAAGGGCCACAAGGCACGTTGTATGGCCGCAACGCGAATGGCGGCGCGATCAATTACGTCGCTGCCAGGCCAACCGACGAATTTTATGCCACCGAGGATGCGACGTACGGCTCCTATAATACGTGGACCACCGAGACCGTCGTCAACGGACCGATTGCGCAAGGCGTCACCGGCCGCATCGCTGTCGTGCATAATTATTCCGATGGCTATTATCATGATGAGACCGACGGCAAGACAACCAATGGCGCCAACGACTATGCCTGGCGTGGCCAGCTCGCGATCAAGCCAAACGACGACCTGGATATCGATCTAAATCTGCATGGCGGCCTGGTTGATCGGCGTCCGGACGAATATCACCAGCTTGGCACGTTGCAATCGGCGTTCGGGCCGCCCTGCGCGACCGACGCGGTGCTGGCCGGCCAGTGCGTCGATTTTTACGGCTATAAGTCGCCGGGCAATCTCTATGAGGGCTACTATAATCGCGACCAGAAGCTGAAGGTGCGCGGCACCGGCGGATATGCGCGCGTCAATTATGATCTGGACGATATTAAACTGACGTCGATCACCGCGGTCGAATCGTCCAACCGTTTTCAGCCGGAGGATACCGACGCGGAGCCGTATCAACTGCTCGAACTGAACTACATTGCCAAGTCGCAGGAGATCAGCCAGGAACTGCGCGCAAATTTCGGGCGGCCGGGATGGACGTGGCTCGCCGGCCTGTCATATCTGCATGAAAGCCTGCTCGATGCGCAGGTCGGTGATGTGCTGGTCGGATTGGACGGTTTTCTCGGAACCGGCGCTGGCGACGGTGCCGCGGAAATCGCCGCGGTGGCGGATCGCCAGACCACCAATTCGTCGGCCGGCTATGTGCAGACTGACATCACGCTGCTGGATGGCTTGCAGTTGACGCTGGGCGGCCGTTATACATACGAGACGAAAGATTTCGATGCGGCCGGGTTTCTCTCGCTCGAAGGTGTGAATGCGCCCTCCGGGGCGTTCGGCCCGCTGGCGCCGGTTTATCATTTTATCCGCCACCTGGCGAACGCTGCGACCTCCGGCCGGGCCGCGTTGAGCTATACGATCCGCCCGGGCCTGCTGACATATGCCAGCCTGACGACGGGTTTCAAAAGTGGCGGGTTCAATGGCGGCTTGCTGGACAGCGACCCGGCGGTTGCATTCCGGCAATTGCAGCCGATCCGGCCGGAGACTATTACATCCTACGAAGCTGGGGTGAAATCCGGTTTCCTGAATGACCGGCTGCGGGTGAATGCCGCCGGATTCTATTATCAATATCATGATTTGCAGATATTCAATCTCGTTCCGGCGGCAGCGAATGGCGGCTTGCCGGTGAATGTGCTGACAAATGCCCCGCTTGCGACGATCAAGGGGATCGATGCCGAGCTGGATGTGAAGCCGCTGCCGGAGCTGACGTTGGGCCTGAGCCTGGGATATCTTGATACGGCGCTCGGGACTTTCGTCAATGGCGCCGGCACGAGCGCCGCGGTGACCTATACGGGCAAACAATTTCCGCTGGCGCCGCGCTTTACCCTGGCCGCTTCAGCGGTGTATGCCATACCGCTTGCAAATGGCGACCGGATCGAGCTTTCGAGCCAGGCATCGTACCGCACGTTGCAGTTCTTCGACAGCAGCAACGACCCGCTGACGACGCAGCCGGCCTATTGGCTGCTGGATCTGCGCGCGGAATATCAGAGCGGAGACGGGAAATGGCGGGTCGCGACGTTCGCCAGGAATGTAACCGCCACGCACTACTTGAATTATGCGCTGGATTTAGGAAGTCCGTTCGGGTTGATCCAACAGGTGGTGGGGCAACCTCGTTTGGTGGGGGGTGAAGTGAGTTTCAAGTTCAGGTAGGGTGCGCAGGCCAGGGGCGCCGTACGCGGCACGCAGACGCTGGCCTCTCCGTCTTTGGGGCACACCATGACCGTCACGCGCCGTAGCCTCCTCGCTCTTTCCGCCGCCTCGGTCCTGCTGCCGCGTCATGCGAACGCGGCGAAGCTGTTCCCCCGCCCCGACATTATCCGCTACGATTCCGACTGTTTCACCATCCGCGGCGTCGATACATTCATCTTCAGCCTGGAATGTCCCTATCCGCGCGTGCGGCCCAGCGCATGGGCGGACCGCCTCAGCAAAATCCGCCAGGCGGGTTTCAACACCGTCGACAGTTACGTGTTCTGGAATTACCACGAACGCACGCCTGGCCAGTTCGATTTCTCCGAGCTCGAACATTTCCTCGATATGGCGCAGAAATTCGGCCTGTTCGTCATCCTTCGACCGGGGCCTTACGTGGATGCGGAGTTCGAGCGGGGCGGTTTTCCCGCCTACGTCATCGCGCGGCGCATCCAAGTGCGCAGCATGCATCCAGAGAGTCTCGCGATCTCGAAACATTGGTACGATCACGTTCTGCCGGTGATCAAACGATATCAGATCACCGAAGGCGGGCCGGTGATCATGATGCAAATTGAGAACGAAATTGATTTTACCGATGTGCCGTTGCCGGAGCAGCGCGAATATATCCGCTTCCTCGCGCAACTGGCCTGGCAGGGCGGGATCGATGTGCCGCTGATCAGCAATGTCAGCAGCGTGGTGCGCGACCGCTCCGATCCGGACATGGCGCGCATCCTGGATGCGTGCGATTTCTATCCGCGCTGGAGCTTCCTCACCGACAATGAGCTGCCGAAGCCTGGAACGCCGATGACCATGGAGGAAAAGGTCGGCCTGTCCGACCGCGCGGTGCAGGCCAGCTTGCGCAAGATGCGCGCCGAGGAGCCGGCGGCGCCGCTTTCCGTGGCCGAGCTCGGCACCGGCTATTATAGCAAGTTCGAGGGGAAGCTGGCGGAAGACGAGGATGGCGCGGACGCCACCGAGCTGAACGCGCTGACGAAGACGATTCTGAGTCAGGGCGTGACGTATTTCAATTATTATCTCGGCTGGGGCGGGACCAATTTCGACTGGGGCGCCAAGACGGTCACCACGACATATGATTTCGCCGCGCCCATCCGTGAAGGCGGCGGATTATGGGAAAAATATTATGTCGTGCATGGTGTCGGCGCATGTCTCAAGCTGTTCGGTAGCTTGCTGACACGGTCCAGAATGGTGGCAGACGGGGCGCGGTCGACGCATCCTGATGTGACACTGGTATGCCGGCAGGCGCATGGCAGCGCGCTTCTGTTCGTGCGCGCCAACACCGAGAGCGAGCATCATTTTTCGCTGAATGTCAGCGATCCGCGATCGGCGTCGCGCTTCAACGTGCCGCTGCATGGGCAACTGACCATTGGGCCGCGGGCGATGAAAATCATGCCGGTGCAGGTGGAGCTTGGCGGTCTCACATGGCATTATTCGACCGCCGAAGTGCTTGCGCAGGGGCGCCATGGCCGCGAGAACTTTGTGTTGATCTATGACGATATCGGCAGCCTGGAGGAGTTTGCCGTGGCGGCCGATCGCGCCCACGACGTGCGTGGCGATACGGAATATGTGATGTGGGATCAGGCGCGTGCGGCCCTGGTGGTCGGTGTTCGCCTGGGCGCCGCGCCCTTGTCGTTGCGCATTGCCGACGGCGTGCGCGTGATCGGGTTGCCGCGCGACATGGCCCTGCGCAGTTGGGTGGTCCGCGCCGGTGATGTCGATCTGGCATTTTTGTCGGATGCCTATTTCCTCGCGGCATCGGACGAAGGTGCCGTGGAACTGCAATATTTGCCTGGGATGCATGTGCTGGACATTCTCGTCGCCAGCCCGCCTTCCTCGATCATGATTGATGGGGTTTCGGTGCCGGTTGCATATGATGCAGATACCGGTTTCGCGCGGGTTGAGCTGACTATTCCGGGGCCGCCCGCGCACGCTATCGGCATCGCGTCACTGTCGGTTTGGCTCGACCGTCTCGATAGCAAGGATGGGCATTGGATTTCGGTGACCGAAAAGCCGCTCGATGAGCTCGCGCCGGTACCGTACGGTTATGTGAAATACCGCACGGACTTTACATATCAGGGTGAGGATGAAATTTTCATTACAGCTTATGGTATAAATCCGAAGAAAGTCTTCATCAATGGCACATTCGTGCCAGTGGCGTCGGTGGCGGATCGTTTTGTTGTGGTGCGGGCAAGGGATCAGCTTAAGGGCATTCTACGGCCTGGGAAGAACGTGATTGAGATTTCTTATGAGCAGTTCGGCAGCAACGAATTCGGTGAAACGGCACGGCTGATCGAATTGAATGGCATGCAGAGCGTGCGCGCCGGCAGCGCCGGCAATGGTCCGCCGACGATCTGGGACGTGCAAATGCGGCCGCCACCGATGCGCGATCGGGCGCTTGATCCGGCATTTCTGTTTCCAGCGGCGAAGGCGGTGGCGACTGGGGCCGAGGCATCGGGTGCGCCGACCGCGGCAGCCTTTGCGTGGTGCCGGGGCAATTTTCGCCTGCCGGAGACGACAGGGTGGGTGGTGCCGTGGCGGCTTGCTTTTGCGGCGGATCGGGACGCGCTCTTTTACCTCAATGGCGCGTTTATCGGGCGCTTTGTCGCGGCCGGCCCGCAATTCAACTTCATTTTGCCGGTGGATAGTCTGCGCCCGGCCGGGGTATTGAATGAATTGACGATCGTACTTGCTTATGCGGAGACAGCGGACGGCATTACGACGCTGCGGATTGAGCCTTGTATGGAAGCTACGGTGGCAACGCGGTTGCTGAGTGTGTCATGGTAGGAAGAAAGTGTTCTTTTTTAAAAAAAAGAACCAAAAAACTTTTCCTCGTTTGGTTCCGTCAAGAACGGCCATGGTATGGCAACGAAAGAGCAAAAGTTTTTTGCTGCTTTTTTGAAAAAAGGACGTCTTTCTTTTTTCAGAACTCCAGCAACGTCTCCCGCAATGTCGTCCGCGTATATTGCTCCCGTACCAGGCCGCGCCGCTGCAACGCCGGCACCAGCCCTTCGGTCACTTCGCCCAGATAGCGCCGGCTGATACGCATGAGCGGCGTAATGATCAGGAATCCGTCGCCGCCCACATCCTCCATGATGGCGCCCATCTCGTCGGCGACACTCTCCGCCGTTCCCACCAGCCGCACGGAAGATGACGTGCCGCTTTCCTTGGCCAGTTGCCGCAGGGTTTTGCCGCTGCCCCATTGCCCGAACGTATCCAGCGCGCCCTGTTCGCCGTTGGTTGTCATGTGCGGAAGTTCGGCATCCAGGTCGAATTTCGACAAATCGATATCCGTCAGCGACCCGAATAGCGCCAATGCCGCTTCAACAAAGGAATCAGTGCTATATTCACGTTCTTCGCGCTCCTGGGCGGCGGCAATCGTCGGGCCCAGAATCGGCGCTACCAGGAACAACACTTTGATCTGGTCCGGGTCGCGTCCCGCGGCGGTGGCCCGCGCGCGCACGTCGTTGCGATATTCCTTCATGCCCGCCGGTCCGCCGGCGAACGCGACGATGCAATCCGCGTGGGTGGCGGCAAAGCGGCGCCCGCGCGGCGATCCGCCGGCCTGCAGAAACGCCACGCGCCCTTGCGGGGACCGCACGGTATTGAGCGGCCCGGCGCAACGGAAATATTTACCCTGAAAATTCAGCGCCCGCACTTTCGCCGCATCGGCGTAGGTATGCGTCGCATGGTCGCGCACCACAGCATCCGGGTCCCAGGAGTCAAAAAGTTGCTTGACCAACTCGACATATTCGTCTGCCATGTCGTAGCGTTCCTGGCGCGGCGGCAGATTATGCAGGCCGAAATTATGCGCCGTCGCCTCGGTGGCGCTGGTCACGATATTCCAGCCGAACCGGCCATGGGATATATGGTCAAGCGTCGAACAGAGCCGCGCCAGCATGAAGGGCGGGTAGGCGAGCGTGGATAGTGTCGATACGATCCCGAGCCTGCTGGTGCTCGCGCCGATCAAGGCCGCGAGCGGTGCCGGGTCGTTTTTCGGCGCCATCAGCCCATGCCGCAAATAGGCCGCCATGCTGCCGCCATGCACATCGGAAATGCTCAGCGAATCCTCGAGCATGATCAGGTCGAAACAGGCCCGCTCCAGCGCCTGCGCCATGTCGACATAGAATTTGCCGTCCCATGGCTCCTCGCTGCGGGATAGCGGATCGTCCCACGCCGTGGTGCCGAACGGGGTGAACCATCCGAGGTGAAAGCGCTTTGCCGTCATCAACTTCGCCCCCAAGAAGGAAGAAAAACTTATTTTCTTAAAAAAGAAGCAAAAAACTTTTGCTCCTGCGTCCGGATTGACTGGGTCGTCCTCCGCGTCACCTTGCGCGGTGCCGAACAGACAAGAGTTTTTTGGTTCTTTTTTTCAAAAAAGAACGCTTACTTTTTCTTTTCCTCTTCACTCCCCAAACCAACATAATCTCTGATCTGCGCACGGAAAGCCTTCAACGCCTTGAAATTATCCAGCGCGAGCTTGGATATCTTCTTGCGCACCGCGTCGCTCTTCGATTGCTCCAGCGCCGCGAGGAAGCGGTCCTTGGTGAAGCTATAGGGGTCGAGCGAAATGGCCTGCAGCCCGGCCTCCTCATACAGCTTGGTCTGTTTGCGGCCGATACCGATATTGACGCAGGCGCGCTCGGTCAGCAGGCCATAGATGTTACCGTGCAGCTTCATCGAAATGACATAGTCGGCGCGGCGGAACATCGAAATCGCCAGGCCCGGCGGGATCGATTCGCGGATTTCGGTGACGTATTTGCGCCGCTTCATGCGCTTGGCCACTTCGTAATGCAGCCGTGCATCCTGGTGGTTGGCGTAGACCGACAGCGGAAAAAATACGATCTTCGTGTCCTTGGACAGCGTGTCGAGAGCCGCGGCCAGTTCCCATTTCATATATTCGAGATACGCGCACAGGCGCGGATCCTGCGATTCGACGCGGTTGTTGAAATGGTCGGCCAGGCATACGATGGCGGTCGGGTTGCCGATGTTGGACATCAGCTTTTCCATCAGGCGCGGGGGAATTTCCTCCCGGTGCTCGCGCAGGCTGAACACGATGTCCGGAATATAGGCGCTCTTCATGCCGGCGGCCTGCGTCAGCTCCACGTCGATCTTGTTGCGATACCATGAAAATGTCAGATCGCTGCCGCGTTCCTCCAGCGCGCGGATGCTGGATTGCTCATATTTCAGGCCGACGCCAACCATCGAGAACGGCGTGCCCGGCGGCACCCAATCGAGAAAGAACGGGGCGACCACGTCGCCGCCGCCCAGGATCACCGGGCGGCCGGCGACCTGCTCGGCGGTCATGCGCGCGCTGTGGAACTCGATATTCTCGGCGCCGAGCAACCATTCATGCGCGAGCTTGAACGCCTCGTCGCCGGAATTGCCGCGGCCGAAATAGCCCAGGCAGATAACCTTGCTCATGCGGTCGGCCCTTACGAAACGAACAGATGGTCGGGGCCGGTCAGCGCACCGGCGGCCGCGGCGCGGGCGGCGGCCAACAGATCGGTGTCTTCGAGCCAGTTTTCCAGCAGCGCAAAACGGTGGTGCAAGATATCGCGCGATACCGTGTAGGGCTCGATATAGCCGGGGCCGAACAAAGCCGCGTCTGCGTCCTCGCGCGCCGGGCGGTCTGACAGCAGCACGGTGCGCACGCCGATGCCGCGGGCCATGAACGCGTAATTGCGGTCGTCGGTAATGAAATGGTCGGCATTGGCGACGATCGACGCGAGCTCATCCACTTTGGCGAACGCATGCGCCTGCGCCTGCGCGTGCCGGCGCATGCGCAGCAGAATATCCTGCACATCGAAGCCGCTATCAGGCTGTTCGGCTAGCGACAGGAAATGCGGGTTGGCGTCGGACGCCGCGTCGTCGAGATAATCGGCCAGTTCCCATTTGAAGAAATCATGATAGCCGCGATAGCGTTCCAACCCCTTCGACGGCAGCATGCTTTGCAGTGGCGTCAGGAACACGACAATGCGACGCGGCTTGCTTTTGTGTTCCTGCTCGCGGAACTGGTCCAGCAGGCGCGGCTTGCCGCGCAGCGCGAAGCTGGCCAGGTTCGGCAAATGCGGCACCGCCGCAGCGGCGTCGATGCCGAGCGCGTCCTGCCACGAAGATGTCGCGGCGCCGGCGGCAGTTGGCATGAAATTGGCCAGCCGCCTGGTGCGGCGCACCGGGTCGGACACCACGAATGTGGCGTCCGGCACCGCGGTGCGCTGGGCGGCGAGCGCGTCCAGCGTCGCGACGATGTCGACCTCGTGCGTGGCATCGGCAGACTCTTTCGAGTCAAGAAGGTTCCGCAATCCGTCTTTCCACAGCCGGGCGGCTACTCGGGCTGGCTTGGCGTCCGAATAGACGTAGAGGTGCATCATGGAACTCGCAGTGTGTTAGGGCCGCAGCGCGCGGTGCATACGCTATCGCGGCGTGGTGTGCCACGCCGTTGCTGTGCGTGGCGCGACGCATCTTGCCCGCGGCTCTGGCGTTGGCGGGTTCGGTGAAGCGCACCTTACGGCGATGCGCCGTGGCGGCCGGCACCGGCCGAGAATCGTGCCGCACCGGCCACGCCTTCGCCCAGCGCGCGGGCGCCGTGGCGGATTTCGTTGGCAATCGCCGCTGGGGCGTCCAGGTCCCATTGCTCCAGCATCGAAAGCCGGTCGCCGCGCAGGGCGCCTTGCGGCAGGGCGCTGAGGCCGCGGGCGAGCGATAGGGCGGCGGCGAGCGCCGTGCCGTCAGGGACGACACGGTTGACCAGGCCCATGGACAGCGCTTCAGCGGCGCCGACCGGGCGGCCGGTCAGGATCAGGTCAGCCGCGTGGCCCTGGCCAATCAGGCGTGGCAGCCGGATCGTGCCGAGGTCGATCAGCGGTACGCCGAAGCGGCGGCAGAATACGCCGAGCGTGGCGCCGGCGCCGGCCACGCGCAGGTCGCACCACGCGGCAAGTTCGAGGCCGCCGGCAACCGCAAAGCCCTCGATGGCGGCAATGACCGGCTTGCCCAGGCGCATGCGCGTAGGCCCCATCGGTCCCAGCGCGAGCGCGGGGTTCAGGTCGCGTTGCTCGCCGGCGGCGACGGCTTGCAAATCGGCGCCGGCACAGAAATTCCCGCCCGCGCCCGTGAGGATCGCCACGTCGAACGCATCGTTCGTATCGAACGCCGCAAAAGCATCGAACAGGGCCCGCGCGGTCGGCACATCCACCGCGTTGCGCCGCGCCGGCCGGTCGATGGTAACGATGGTGACACGTTCTACATGTTCGATCTTGACCACGCTGGTCTCCGCCTGAAGCAAATTCCCGAAGCAAGAAAGGCCTTCTTTTTTGAAAAAGAAGCAAAAAGCTTTTACTCGTTCAGGGGGAGCCACACGGAGAAGGTGGCGCCATGACCTTCCTCACTTTCGATCAGAATCTGGCCGCGGTGGCGGTTGATGACGTGTTTCACGATGGCGAGGCCGAGGCCGGTGCCGCCGATGGCGCGGGAGCGGCCGGAATCGACGCGGTAGAAACGTTCGGTCAGGCGCGGCAGATGGGTGCGCGGAATGCCGGGGCCGTCATCGGCGACCGAGAGCACTACGCCGGGGCGCGCCGGCCAGCGGCCGCCGGGTGCGGCGCGGCGCAGTGCCAGGCCCACCACGCCATCCTCGCGGCCGTATTTCAGCGCGTTATCGAGCAGATTCTGCAGCACCTGCTCCAGTTGCCCGGCGTCACCGGTCATCAGCGGCAGGCCTTCGTCCACCGCGAAATCCATGCTCACGCGGCGGTCGCGGGCGCGGATTTCGAACGACGCCAGCATACGTGTGGCCAGGTCCACCAGATCCACCAGATCGCCGGGGGGTTGGTGTTCGGTGAGCTCGATGCGGGACAGGCTGAGCAGGTCGTCGATCAGCCGATTCATGCGCGCGGCCTGCGCGCCCATGATATCGAGAAAGCGGGCCTGGGCCGGCGGGTCGTCCGCGGCGGGGCCGCGCAGCGTGTCGATGAAGCCGATCAGGCTGGCCAGCGGCGTGCGCAGCTCGTGGCTCGCATTGGCGACGAAATCGGCCCGGGTGCGCTCCAGCGCGCGTTCGCGGGTGCGGTCCGACAGCACCAGCAAAGCGCCAGCGCCGCCAGCGAGCATGCTGTCCAGCGGGGCAACGGTGGCATGGACTTCGCGCGGCACCGGCACCGGCATGCGCACGTCGGCCTCCTGCGTCGTGCCGCCTACGCCGCCGGCGAGCGCGCGGTCGATGGCAGCCCGCAGTTCCGGGTGGCGCAGCACCGCGGCGATGTCGCCGCCGAACGCAATGCGGGCGGCCGCGTTTGCGCGACGCACGCTGCGGTCGGCGCCGAGCACGATCAGCGGGTCGGGCAGCCGCTCCAGGATGCTCTCCTCGGCGCGGCGCAGACGGTCTACCTCGTCGGCGCGGGCGCCGAGCGCCTGGCTGACGAAGGCCAGTTCGCCGAGGATTTCGGGCGAGAGCGAGAGCGGCGCCGGGGTGCGGCCGGCCCCACCGCCGCTGCCGGCTTGGTGCAGCAGGCCGGCGAGCGCGCGCAGATCACGCGTCCACACCAGCGCGAGGCCGAACGCGGCAGCAATGACGGCGATGGCGGCCAGCAGCGCGGGCACGGGAGCAGCGGCGCCGGCGCTGACCAGCAGCACCAGCGCGAGCACCGGCATGCCGGCGACCGCGGCGGTGACGCGGAGCAGGGCGAGTTGCATGTTCTAAGGACGTGTTCTTTTTTGAAAAAAAGAACCAAAAAACTTTTGCTCCTGCGCTCGGATCGACTGGGTCGTACTCCGCGTCGCCGTGCGCGTGGCCAAACAGTCAAAAGTTTTTTGGTTCTTTTTTTCAAAAAAGAACACGTCTGACTTCCTTCTATGACCCTGGCTGCGTCACGTCCTGCGGCGCCGGCGAGACGATATGGGACCAGCCTCCCGGTTCGATCTGGTAGACGGCGAGCGCGCGCCGCGCATGGCCGTCGGGCAGCAGCAACACGGCGCCATCGACGCCGGTGAAACCCTCGGCGCGGGTGATGGCGTTGGGCGAGAAGTCGTGGTCGGCGGCGAGCACGCGGGCGATGGCGGCGGCGTCGAACGCGAAATCAGCGATCGGCGGCGGGGCAATGCCGTATTTCAGTTGGTAGGCGGCAGCGAACTCGGTGCGCGCGGCGGGGTCGAGCGTGGCGTACCACGCACCGGCGAAGCGGCCGAGGCGGGCGGTTTGTTGCGACCACAAAGCGGGGCCGAGCACGCGGACCTGCGGCGAGACAATGTCGAATGCGGCGAGCTCGTCGCTGGCCTGTTCGAGCGTCGGGCCGCTTTCGCCGATCAGCAGCGCGTCGAACGGCACGGGCTGCACCGGCTTGGCGGCGAGTGCGGCCGCCTGGGCGCGGGCCGCCGGGTCGGACTGGTCCTGCAGCGCCTTGATGCGAGCGGCGAGTTCACCGCGGCGGCTTTCGTAGTTGGAAATGGTTTTCAGCCCGTCGGTGAAGCCGGCGACGCCCGGGTCGCTGCGCTGGATGGTCGGCGGCGCCATGCCGGCTTCGGCGGCGGCCTGGGTGAACGCGCTTTGCAGCGCGTCGCCGAGCGCGCCTTGCGGCAACACGGCGGCGAGATGCTGGCGGCCGTCGTCGCGGGCGGCGAGCACCAGGCGGCGCATCTGCTGGCCGGGCGTCAGGCCCAGCGTCCAGACGTCGCCGGACGCGGCGGCGGGGTCCGAGGTGAAGGCCAGCACCGGCACGCCGGCGGGTTGGGCGACGCCACCGACGGATTCCGTTTCCTCGGCGGTCAGCGGGCCGAGGATCAGGCGGTCGCCGGCATCGATGGCCTCTTGGGCCACAAGCTGGGCGTGCGTGGGGTCGCCCTGGGTGTCCTTGACGTCGAGCTGGGGGGCGCCGGGAACGGCCAGCGCCATCTGGGCGGCTTTGAGCAGGGTGGCGCCGAGTTCGGCGCGGGGGCCAGAGAGCGGCAGCAGAATGGCGACGCGCGGTGGGCCGGGGGGCGGGGCGGCGGCGAGCGGCGGGCCGGGCGGCGGCGTTGCGGGCGCCATGGTTCCGGCGCATGCGGAGAGCAGCAGCAGACCCAGACCGCCGAAATATGACTGAATTTTCATGTGCTTCCCCATCCGCACCCGAGATTGATGCGCCAAGCCTGCTGAAATCTGCGGGCCTTGTGCTGGTTTCCACGCCCATCGGCAACCTCGGCGATGTGTCCGCGCGCGCGCTGGCGGCGTTGCG
>Ga0116229_10006064_pt1 | contig 19561 bp, 18 predicted proteins | sample S1TSphgellanicum_3_FD_87313 | JGI IMG/M metagenome (GOLD analysis project Ga0116229, IMG submission 87313) | Host-associated microbial communities from peat moss isolated from Minnesota, USA - S1T2_Fc - Sphagnum magellanicum MG | ecosystem: Host-associated > Plants > Peat moss > Unclassified... | reverse complement strand
TTTCCACAAAAAAAAAAGGGGGAAAAAATTTTAAAACATTTTTTTTTTTTCATTTTTTCAAAATTTTTTTTTAAAAAAATTTTTTTTTTTTTTTTTTTTTTTTCGGTATCTTTAAAAAAAACCTTTTTATCATCACATGTTCAAACTTGAGGTCGGTCCATTGGAGAACATATAATATTACAATCATCAAAGTAAACATATAACAAAATAATTTAGATAATTCTAATTGAAATTACAAAATGAATTTTTTTTATTGAACAATCCTTTGGTCCTTTTAAAGAAAATCTTTAGAGGTGCAACTTTTTTTTTTTAAAAAGACAAGCGAAGGATAGTTTAAATGTATAAGCATTTGAAAGGCTATAAAACTAGCCATTGATAACACACAAATTAATAGTATATTATAAATATAAAGAATGAACACATAACATAAAAATCATGTAATAACTTGCACATTCAAATTGAGTGATTTTATTGAAGGTATCATGTGAAAGACCCTTAACATTTTGGTTAATGGCTAAATCTAAAAAGTTATGAATGGGGCAATTTGAAACATAATTTATCTCCATAATATATCTATAGGTATATGTTGTCATCAAAAAAATTCTTGTTTAACTACATAAAATTGTTACTCCAATTTGAGGTTCAAAATTTCTGAGGGAAAAGGTAATCCATGTACTTACAAACTAGGGATGACATTTAGAACACAATAAGGCAAGACTTGGGACTTCCAAAGTTTTTTCAAGAAATAAAACATGTAAGAAAAGTGTAACAATCTAGATCAACTATGTAATTAAGACCCATCAAGATGTCAATAGATTGTCCACAAGCATACTTAATGACCAAAAGTAAAGAATAAATTATCTAAAACTTGAAAAATTAAACAAATAGATGTGCATTATGGAGGTGTTCTTATAAAACATCTCTAGTGGGATGCATGAAAATTTGCATTAATAATAACTTAATGATAATAATTATTTCACCTACCCCACCATTCACTCCAACCTTTAAAAGTCAAGTTGGGATTAGTAAAAAATCCTTTTTTGTCCAACAAATTGTTGTAGAATTAAAAGACTCACAAATCAACCTTCATGCCAAACTTGTGATGTCACTTCCGCACAAACATCCATGCATCACCAACACCTTTAATATCATTGTAGGCTTTAGGTCACAAGCTTTTAGATTTATGAAAGGGGAGAAAAATGTTGTAATTTCTTGCACAACATCAACTGAGACCCAAAGATAAGGTTTGTTAGAAAGACCACACATTTTGGGACATGATGTATGAAGACTACAACAAGAACAAACATGGTTGTGGTGCTAAAAGACCAACAAGATCATTGGAAACAAAAGGGGGGATCATAAAATATGATGTTGTGAAGTTTTGTGAGTGTTATGGGTTTGTGGTTGCATTGAATGAATTTGGGAGTTCTAAAAAAGACATTCTACAAAAGGCATTGGAGCTTTACAAGAAGCAAACATTTGAAGCATGTGGGATTCACCTTCATCAATTGTTAGCTCAAGGTAAAAGAAGTGCCCAAGTGGGCAAACATGTGTGACAACTTGAAAAGACAATTACATTGAAAAAACTACCCTTCAGGTGACACCAATGGGTAAACAATTTCAAACAATAGAGAATGGAAAGGTAGAAGGAAAACCAACAAGCTTTACTTTCATACATATGGCCATTACCTTTGAGTGGCCACAAGTGCTTAATAATGCCATTCCTCAATTGATAATGCAATCTAGTGTTTTCTATGTGCTATGTGCCTTGCCTAAGATCCACAAAACTTAATCATCATTTGATTTTAAGGTCTTTAACAAGTTCAAAAGGTTCTAGTTCTTTGTTATTCTCATCTTCTAAAATCATGTTATGAAATAGCACACACACCATCAAAATGTTTGAGATGATCTTTTGGTCCCATTGTTGGAGAAGGATTGGCAATAATGTGAAAGCAAAATTGCAACACCCCAAATGCACATTTGACATCCTTTTATTAATACTTTTGCCATCAACCAAAGTGAATTTGCTTTTCTCCTAGGTTTCATGAATTGTTTGCATATAAATTGACCAACATGGATATATTCCATTAATGAACAAATAATGATGAATATATTCATTCCCATTGACCACAAATGTCAAACCTAACACCTTGCAAGAAATCAACAAGAAGATTATGATAAAAAAATGTTCAAATCTCCCTAGGAAGACCAAAATGTGCATGCCAAAACCACAAACTTTGATTTGCAATTGCTTCAAGGATAATGTTATTGTTGTTATCTTTGTCATTGAATTGATATTGCAAAGACATCAAGAAAATTTTCCACACCTAGTGCATGTAATCCAAGTTAACGAACATCCTTAGGAAGCCACAATTTGTGTTGATTTGCAACTATTTGTCAATATTGACCCTATTTTATTATTGAAAGTACCAAGACTCAAACCACTCCCTCACAACTTTGCAAAACCTTTTCAATGCTTCCATTGCAATCAACTTTCCCAACCTACAATATTCATCACACACATCAACAATTACACCACAAGCTAACATCCTGATTATTTTAGTGCATTTTTTAATTGAAAATAAAGGCAAGATGTTGCAACCATCATGCTCTTGTTGGAAGTAGGAATCATGTGCAACAACATCCATAATGTGACATAAAAAATACAATGCATCCTATAACATTGTTTGAAGAGGTGATAATCCTAAATAAGGTCATCACAAAAGTAGTCCCACCACATGCAATTATGTCTAAGCTTTCATTTTTGCCAAATGTTTGTACTACAACCTATATGACTACCTCCATGCTTACTTTCCCCCTTAGGTTGAGTGTGAAGTAAAACATCAAAAATCTCTTATTCATTTTCATCAGCCTCAAGTTTAGCTTGCATTGAATCATGCAAATTTGTTTGTTATTGCTCCATTGCTAGTACTTGCACATGCATAATGTAAACAATGATCAACTTGCAAGCAAATGCCAAATTGAATGAGAAATGGTGTAAATAAAAATTGGAATCACATGAACACAAATAAGTTTCACACATGTCAAAAGGAGAAAGACAATGTGCAAAAATGAAATGATGAGAAAAGGTGGGGATAACAAAAAGTTTTGCTATTAGATTATGCATTCTCTTCTACAAGTGCTATCATTTTGCAAATATAAGGAAAAATACCTAGACAACAATGGAAATCTTATTACTAAATTATCCTGAATGCATTCCCCTCCTTTAAATGGCCAAAAAGAAATACAAACACCCACTAGCACATTGTCCACTAGATGCATGTGGTGATTTAGTTGTGGATGAACCTCAACTGAATTAATATTCAATTTCATTTTTGTAACCCATTTTGTAAGAAATAGGTTTTATATATAAGTAGATAGATGGGAAAATAGGTGATTACTAGGTAAGTAGATGGTTTATACATAATCTTCTTCCTACTAACAACCTTTGACTAGGAAGGTAATAAAACAAGATGTTGAATAAACTAAAATTTCAATGTCAAAAATCAAAGGTCAAAAAAAGTGTTTTATGTAACTTAAAAACTTCTCACAATTGAGTCATCATATTTATTAAAAGCTAAATAAGTAAAGAGACCATAACGTGTCATACCTTTCATCCTTGTTATGGATACTCTAAAAGACCTTACATAGTTATTCAAAAGGTTTTTACATGTCATAATAACTTGGGTGTAGGGCTTTGCATTTTGCCAAATGACCCCTTCACAAGGGGGCTAGTAGGAGTAAGACAACTTGCCATATTGGCTTGCCTTGGTCACTACATTAGGGAATGCCTTTCTACCCGACACTGAAATGGTAAAATCAGCAGTGATGGTTGATTTTCTAATTAATTTCCTACCTACTTATGGCACTTCAATGTTATTCCATACCAACATATGGTCCTTTATAGTAGGGAACACATCATTTTGCTTCCTAAATCAATAGAGCTCACCTTAGTGATTCTCGACTTACTTACATGTATAATCGTCGAATATAAGTGTACCCAAACAACATGGGCTATTACAACATACACATTTTTCATCAAAGTTGCAATTACAAGCAAATTAAAGATATGTGTTACTTGCACATTATTTCCAATACATATATGCTCAAACTATTTATCCTAAGTCCTAAAGAAGAACTAATAATACTCAACCTAACTAAATGGCACTCAATTCAGATCAAAACACTTTGGACCCCCTCTCATTTAGGCTATCATTAACCTTTTTGTTGGCATGTTTCAGTGAGGCACAAATTTCTCAACAATGTCAAATGAGCTTCAGTCCCTAGAAGTGTCCCAAAAGAAAGAAAATAGAATGAACCAAATGCTTATACAAACAATACAAATAGCCATGATCTAAACCCATATCATCAGCATTCTTTTGGAGTTCCCACTATTTAGGTACTCGACCACACATTGAGCAGTTGAAAAAAAATATTTATTTCAGATGTTTTCCCTTGTTTTGACAACTAAAGTCCATCACTATGGTGGCACACACAATCCGCACTCATCATCACTACCACTTAGATTCAGATGGGTAAGCTCCTCCTCAATCTTCACTGCCATGATCATGTTGTTGTCAATTTTGTTACTAAAGCATATGTCATCACTCCTTGCACATATACAGACCAATGTCCTTGCTACATTTCGGCAAATTTGCCAATTTACTAAATATGCTTCATATTCACAAAATTCCATCTTGAGGATCAGATCTCCTTCCTTCAATTTGTGTTTATGTTCTAGATTGAGTTTTTTTGCAATTCTTCCCAACAAAGGAAGCTTTACAGGCAACCAAATATCACCTAATATGGGGACATTGTCAAATTCCTTGAACAGCCTATGTTGTCTCTCAATTGCAGTATAGGGCCATCATGAAGTATAGGAGAACTTAGAGTTTCATGAGTCAATGAATGCCCAACTCCAGTCATCAATAGATGTCATCAGCCACACCGCCGCCCGTATAAAAAATCTAGACAATGCAATACCAATAGCAAGGTCTCCAGGTCTTGCTTCCTTTGGATCAAAACCCACAATTTGAACAATGGCAAAACCAACAATGTGCAATATTAAGGAACCAAGAGGTGGGGTGCCTTCTGAACTGTCTTTGATCAAACATGCTTAAGTTATCCTTTGGATCCCCTAGACCCTGTCATCCCTTCTGAATTGAATGCCATTCAAACTCACCTTAATTAAGGTACTGAAAACCTCCTTCATTGCGTAGCTGAATTACGGTTCAAGAATTCCATTAGGCTATGAAGATTGAACACAACGGGCATTCATCCTTTCCAAAACAAAACTCTAACCTACAACAATTTTCCCAAATTTAACACACCAACAAAATTCAATTATAGAATTTGGTGCTTAGCTTTTGTGAACATCGACTACTTATTCCCCTCCTAGCAAATCATGCTCCATCGCCAAAAAACACATGCATCCACAAACATATGACAACAAAATACAACCTAGCACATCCCAAAACTTTTGCTCCAACTTAATTGGTGCCATTGTTAGCATTCTTTGCACAAATCACTTTGAGCTCTAGTGATGAGCAAACGACAAAATAAAGGTTTGTTTTTGGTGCATAGATGCTATTTGGTAAGACCTTCTTCACACACAAAAAAAACCCTAATCTATAATTCCAAGCCACACTAGGACCAAATTGGTATGTTCAAAAGTCAATATACCCAACCAACATTGGCACTCCCTAGTGTTGGGTGGGTATATTTATTACCTTAAAATACCTGTAGTTATATAACAAGATAAATATATACCCTACTTGGCTAGTACATGTTTTGGTTTATTGTTTTGATTATCCCACGTGGTTAGTAAATATTTTAGGTTTACCTTTTTTTGAAAGTAGTATATAGTTGGGGTTTACCTTTAGTCTTGAGGGAATGTAACTATTTTGAAAAGGGTAAATAAAATGTATATGCCCAAATCATTATATAGCATATATGCATTTCTAAAATGTGCAACACATGTGGGTATAATATATTTGTTCAAACTACGGTGACAAAGTATTGAAAATATTTGCTTTTATCATTTTATAATTATTCACAATATTAATTACATTGGGAAAAAAATCTTGTTATATGTTCTTGGAAATCCTTTAAAATTTACTATTTTTTTGTCCATTATTTATAATTTTTTGAATAATTTTCAATACTATTGATTGATTTTGATTGCATATTGTTATTTTTTGGATAGGATGTTTGAAATTTCATGTGTTCATATTTGCAATGCCAATTGGCTACTTGAGTCTTTCTTTACTTTGAAATGTGCCATACTTGTGTAAATATTTATTTACAATACATTTACACACTTATACCTGCATGGTATGCATAGGATAGATGATGAAATATTTACCCTTACCTTTAACTTGCAAATAGGACAATTGTTCGTCATTTACCTTTACCCTTCTCCAAATTGGTAATTTTGCAAAGCTTTTATACCCTTACTTGGTTTGGCATTTTAAAAGCCTTTTTTTACCTTTACCCAGCTGATATATTAAAATGGATATACCCACCTCAACACCCGTGGATCCGTGATGCCTTCCACAGAGAACCCCCAAGAAAGCCTGTTTTTCAGTCAAGAGTCAAGACCCAGGTGGGGTGGTTCTTTGATTCTGTTATAACCTCCAGTTCTGGATTTTTTGAAAATTTTCAAAAGCCAATATCAGAATATATATATATATCTGGTATGGCAATATAGGGTCAAAGACTGGTATCAATATTGATATCAACACTGGTATCAAATACCAGACCAGTCTGGCATGACCTAAGTCTGGTACCAGCTTAACACCAGTACCACCAACTGGTAGGGACTTGAGGTAATACCAGTCTTATATCAGTTGATATACCAGGTGTATACCCGCCATATACCAACCCAAAAATTCGATATCAAGCCTAATACCAGTACCAAGCTGGTATCAAAATAAGTTGATACCCAACCAACACTGGCACCCTTTATGGGTATGTACAAGTTTTGGAGTGGTTTTAACTTTTATGAATAACCTCCATTTTTTCTCTTTTTTTTTGCAATTTTTTTTTTCCTTCAAAAAGCTTGGTTTTGGTTTTGGTTTTGGTTCTAATTTTTATTATAAAAAAAAACCAGGAGCATGGTTCTGGTTTGGATCCAGTTCTTTCAAAAAATTTGAAACCCAGATTCAGTTCCAAAAGTGATTCCAAAAATCAGACCTAGCGGTTGTAAGCCTACCAACTAATTGGAATCAAATTCCAACCAGAACACTTTGAACCCCCTCTCATTCAGCTATCATGACCTTTTCATTGTTTCGTTGGGATACAAGTTCCCCAACAAAGTCAATGAACTTTAGTCCCCATAAGTGTCCCCAATGAAAGAAAATTGAATAAAACCAAATGTTGGTACAAACAAAACAAATACCTACAATTTAAACCCAGATCATAAGCATTCGTTTGGAGTTCCACGATTTAGGTACTTGACCACACACAAGCCATCCACGTATACCAAACATGGACAAATAGAAACATGCCTAGGTGAGCCTTTAGATCCCCTAAAACATGTCATCCCTTCTAAATTGAATGTCATTCATACTCTATTTTTAAAAACATACTGTAAACTTCCTTCATTGCACGACGAAATTATATTTTTGAAAGTTCATTAAGCTATGGAAACTCAAACATAATGGACATTCATCCCTTCCACAACACAAGCTCTATCACTATAACAACAATTTTCCAAACCTAATCACACAAGAAGAACCAGTGTAAGAATAAATGCTTAGATTTTGTGAACTTTGGCAATTTATCTTTCCATAGCAAATCACGTTCCATCACCAAAAACACATGCATTCACACACAAAATACAACAAAATACAACCTAGCACATCCCAAAACCTTTGTTCCAACTTAATTGGTGCCATTGTTATTATCCTTTGCACAAATCAACTCAAGCTCCAATGATAAGCAAACAATAAAATAAGGGTTTGTTTCCAATGCACAAATGCAAACCAATAAAACCTTTTTCACATAGATGAAACCCTAATATGCAATTCCAAGCCACATATGTAAGCACTCCCAAACAATTTTGACTAAGTCCCTCAGTCACCACCATCAAGGTGCAACATAATAGACTTGCAAATCTTGTTTAGGTCTATCCCAAAGCTCATCATCCTATCCTTTTATGACACATATGCGTCTTCCTTCATCTTGTTCAAGAAAACCCTTCCCATCCAAATAGTTCACAAAAAGAAAGGGCCCTTCCCAATTGGAAATCAATGATTTTTTCTTCCTAGGTTTTTTCATCTTAACATAGGTATCTCCTTCAATAAATCATGCAAACATTTGTTTTCTTTTCCTTGAAGCATAAACTATTTTATGTTTTACTTAGCTTGACCCACATTGTAAGAAATATGTCCATGCATCTTAGCAATTAACTACATTTTTTTTATCATTCTCTTTGCCAAAACTTTAGGATCATCATCCTCATCATGTGTTCCCACCAACAAGCCCAAGAAATTGTTAACCCGCAATCTAGGAATGTGATTAATCAATATCATTTGTGGTGAAATTTTGGTGCTATATTGCATACCACATCTATAACCAAACAAAATCCTAGGGAAAATGTTCATCTCAAGTCTACGCTTGATCAAAAATAGTAGAAATAATTGTTAAACCATGTTTTAAAGTTTTAACCAACCTTTTAGCCACGCCATTGCACCTAAGCCATTGCGATGTAATATATTGATGATCAATCCTGTAAATTTTGCATAGTTGATCAAATTTTGTAGCCCATTCTCCTTAATTATCCATTAGAACATGCTTGGGTACGCCAAACCTACATAGGATTTCATCTTCCAAGAATCTAACAAGAATCTTAGTTTCGTGTTTAGTTACGGCTTTTGCTTCAACCCATATTGAGGAATGATCAATAACCACAAGTGTGTACTTGTTGCCATTATTGGTCTCAAGCAAAAGTCCATCTATATTTAGAACCACCCAACAAAACTGTCTAAAGTAAATATGTTTTTGAACTTTCTATGTCTGACTTGATATTTCCAATTATTTTGACCAATTGACACAATTTGCATGAATTGACCAAAAATTTTAGCTCATTATTTTAGTTATGCCAAATGTAACATTTTTTTACTTTAATAAGCATACGTCTTTCACCAAAATGTCTGATCTTAGCTTATAGATATAGGATAATCTACTTGCGTTATTCTAGTTTTGGTACAACTAGTGTTTTGAACATAAGTTGGTCATGGTTCTAGTGATATTGTAGGATTCTTTTCCTTGTCTTGTTACTTTCACTTTGGCTCCAATCGTTAAGAAGTTGCCCTCCATGTAACATCATTGTAGTTTATTCATCACTCCAAATGTCCATGTGTTTGGATTGAAACCACTCACAATCTTTCTCCTCATCTGATGAACACACATCATTGTTTCTTTCATCCATTATTGCTTGTGTTTTTTCCACTAGGTAGAAATGCATTTTTGCATCCACAATTTTTTATGTTTTTTCTTAAGCATATGTTCCTATTGTTTACCTGATGTTTCTTTCAAATGTGTTACCCCAACATAATCATCTACTGAAATACTCCCACCCATTACTTCCACTTCTTCTATCCCAACCATGAACAATTAATTCAGCAATTTGTGATTGCTCATGTGTTACAAAATCAATCCCAGTTTGGAACTCCACCTGCCTATCCAATAGATGTCTTTTGTCTTTTGTGATTAATGCAATTAATCACAATCTTGAATCTCCCTCTGAAAATCATCATCTTCATCTGCATGTCCTATTGGGTTTCTACTAAAAGCATCTACATTCAAATGTTTGGACCTCGGACAATGCATAATCTTGAAACTAAAATCCTACAACATGTTGATCCACCTCCCTCACCTTCCATATGCATATGATAGAGTGGCAAACCATTCCAATGGTTTGTGGTTTGTTCTCAACATGAAATGGTTGCAATGTAAATTTGTCAAAAATGCATAACACCACATATCAAAACATAACATTCGCCCTCCATTGGGTGAAAACACTTTTGTATTGGAAATATGCTTTTACTTGCATATGCCACCACTCTTTCATTACGCCTTTCTTTTTGTGACAAAACATCACTAACCCTTGTAATGGACTTGTCAACATCTAAAATAAAAGGCTTTGAGAATTCTAGCTAGACTTAAACATGTGCTTTAATTAGCACATCCTTTAATATATCAAATGCCCCTTGACACTAAGGTGTCCATAAAATCACAATGTCCTTTTTCATAAGCTTAAAAAGAGGTGCAATGATGTGAGAATAACCTTTTAGATAATTACGATAATAACATGTGAAACCCAAAAATGCCTTAACATTTGTAACTGAAGTAGGCAATGGATATTCAGTCATTGCCTTCATGTTCCTTTAATCAATATGAGACCTTTTTTTATTCACAACATGACCTAAAAACCCAATACTTGTCTTAACAAATTCACATTTGCTAGGATTGAGCTTTAGGTTCACTTCTTTCAATTTCATCATCATGAATTGGAAATGTTGATAATGATATTCCCAAGTCATACTATGTGTTGAGATTGTTGACAAAAACTTTTGAGAACTTGTCCATCTACTCTCCAAATGCCTGTATCATAATTTTTCAGAACGCACTAGTAGCGTTCTTCATACCTAATAACATAAAATTCCAGTAAAAAGGACCAAACTTAATGATTAGTGCGATCTTTCTAAAATCTTTTAATGACATTTTTATTTGTTAAAATCTAGATTGTAAATCAAGCTTATAAAACCATTAAGATTTCCTTAACTATGTTAAAACATCATCAATTAAAGGTATTGGAAATGCATCCCTTTTAGTTTATTGGTTCAAAGGCCAGTAGTTTTCACATAATTTTTGGCTTCCATCCTTTTTAACTGGAAGTGTCACTCTACATGCATACTCTAAGGTGTTTGGTCTCATTTTCCCAATGTTACCAATGCATCTATTTGTTGTTTAACCTTCGCTTCTTCCCAAAAACTTAAACTGCTTAGAGTGGAGCAACAAGGTGGAAATTTTTATGTATCAACATAATGGCACCAATACTGCAACATCCCAATTCCCCTTTATGCCATGCAAAAAAATCTTAAAATTGACCCAATAACTACCATAGTTGATCAACTTTTTCCTGATCTAGATTTGGATCTAATATTATTTTTGATTTGATTTCCCCCATTTTGCCATCCTTTTTCACGTAGGTATTTGCAAAAAAATTGGCTTCTCTCTCTCTTGATTCTTTAAACCTAGCTAGAACATATGCGAAAACTTAGTAGTTTGTTTGCCAAGGAAAATATCATTCCTTCTTTTTTCCTTTTTTAAAACACATTGGATCTAATCTTCAAAGTCATCAGGACCTAACAATTCAAGATAAATGGTGTTGTCTATTTATTCTTCCAAAAGCAAATTGATCATTTGGTTTGGACCTTCATACATGACAAAACAACTCATCCCATCATCTTGCATTTCTTCCTTGACACTGATATCCATAAAATCAAACAATCCAGATCCTTGGACTTAAGGTGCATTGGCCAACATGGTTTCTTCATCTTTAGATGTATTTTGACTCTCCTGTGCATTACTTTGGTCCTCAACCTCATCATCCTCTAATGCATAATGTTAATGATGGTTGTTCGGCTCAATTTTATTTCCAACTTTTCCATTGTTTCAATATCAAGCCATGCCTACTTCCTCACAACTTAGAGCAATTGAACCATGTTTAATGGCAAGACCTATATTTTATTCCCAAGACCTTGCACCTAATTTGGATAGTTCTTTGAACTCCAAATCCACAACTACCCCACTTTTAATTAGGAAATCCAATCCTAACAATAGGTCATAGTTGTTAACGTCTATAATCATGGATGTCATGGCACATTGAATTTTTCCAACCTTCACAACAATCTCATTAATCTTCCCAAATGCTTGTGTGATAATGCTGAAAGTTATCTTGTATGATTTTGATCCTATGACTAAATGCATTATGCCTAATTTTTGAACAACTCCTTTTACCATGACTAACATAGATGCACATGTGTCAACCAATCCTTCAATTAAATGGTTACCAACATGTTCCAAAAGGTGTAGGGTTTTGTTCGATGACTTTTATTGATGGATATGTATCTAATTGTTGGTGTTTTTTTTTGGTTTCATCAAATTAATTATTTTCGAACTTTCATCCTTTTTCTTTCTGACAAGCTTCACCAAACTTTCCAAATATTCCATTTTGCCAGAAATTGACAAGATTGTTTCCATTGGAAACAATGAAATTTTACCCTTGATGAAATGGGTCAAAATTTTGGATCATGATGATCCTTCCCTTGTTGCACCAATTGTTCTTGCATCTATGGTCTTTTCCTCTACTTCTTCCATTTATGTGCTTGCATTTCTACTGATAATCTTCTTTTTGGTATCTTGGTGTTAAAAAAAATATTATGTTTTGTTTCACAAAGGCAATTCAATTGTTATAATGTAGTTGCTTCATCATCAACAAGTACTTCTAAATAATTATTTGCAACAAAGTTTGGTTTGGGGTTCCTTCCTTTTTTTCCAACACCAATCATTTTTTTATATGGCCCATGCCATTGTAGTAATCATATCTTAAATTACAATTTTCTATACTAAGTGGAAGATCATATTTTCCACATTTAGATTTTAGGTACCCAATTCTTGGACAAATAGTAACCACATTGATCACAAGGACTGCATATCTGGCATATTAAAATAGTCCTAACACCATAAAACCCTATTCCATGACCTAGTATAATTCTTTGTTTGAAAAAATTAATAAATGATTCTTTCAACACACTGACTTGTTTCTCAACAACAACTCCCTCCTCTTGTTCATATTTCAGTAACTCAAATGGGGTTTATCCCAATTCAGCCAACACCCTTTCCACCTTTAGAGTTGTAGCAAACAGTTCATCCATATTTGCATAATCCCACACAACACATAATTTCCTTATTTTAGGATGAAGCTTAAACAGAAACCTTTGTCTTTATTCTACATCCTCCAATTTGCCTATTGTGAAAAACTTTTCCATTCTATCATGGTAAACTTACATTTTTTGTCTTGGTTTTTGCTTGCTTGATCTGGTCTAGTTTGGCTTTGACCTTTTCCTTGCCCACCGTCCCATACTTTAAAAACATGGTAGCTTTCATAGCTGGCCAATTTGATGGAACAATAACAAAATTTTTGAACCATTCCTTGGCCTTGTTTTTTAGGTTCAATCTATCAATTTCGAATGACTTTTGTTCATTGATTCCTCTTACCTCTACTGCCATTTCTAGCCTCTCCACCTAATCATGAACCTTTTCAAACTCCTTGTTGCAAAAAAAACATTCATACCTTTGGGGCTTGTCATCCAGGGGTATTTCCCATATTTGCCACTTATTTTAGTCCTACTGCATATACAGATCAAGAGATTTTCCTTCTTGGTCAATACCCATAGCAAAATTGCATTTTAGCTTATCCTTAACCCACTTATTTTCCAAATCTAAATTCCGACTTGACATTTTGGATATTTCCCCATAATGCTCAACCCTAATCATTTTATTTCTTGCCCTAAACATGTCATCCATCCTTGCCATATAAAACCTAACATAATGTTGTTTTATACTTGTAGAACTTGGGATCCAAATATCCACTAATTGAGGAGTTTCCCATTCTCAAGACCAAGGACCTCAAAATTGAACAAGCAAGGTTTAGGAACATCATTTAAAACTGAACTATTTCTTGATGGTTTGATTGTCACCATTCATCCCAACTTCTAGCATTAGTTGTCTTCAATACAACTCCAATCCTGGTTGGGGTCATCATTGATCACAATATATGATCATGCGGACAATTGATGTGATTCAAATTGGATTTTCTCCTTGTGTTCGAAATTCCACAACCATTTTATAGCAGCATTTCTTTCCAATCTCCACACCAAAGCCTTGGATTCAACTACTAAATGTGTAATTTTGACCACTTTGTCACCAACAACAAACAATGTATTATCTTTAAAAAGAAGAACCCCACTTTGTGAATTGGTTATATTACAACAACAAGTAACCACAAATCTCATATTTTTAGTATTGATTGTATGTTTTCAAATATTTTAGTATTCAATGGGTTGGATAAAAATCAATGAAAAATAACAGGCGTGTTGATGTTAGGCAATAGTGGTTTAGCTTCCTACTCCATTTCCTGCCCTTAGCCAAATTTGAACCCTTGTATACATTCCAATGTGAGTAACTATCAATGCCAAATCTCCTACTTTTGTTAAATCCAGATTAAGTCCAATTATGCTTACCACACTAAAGCCTTGTAGCCTTAGAATAATTGTTCCTTCCTTTGGCAGAATATCAAATTTGGGAAATGGAAAATCAAACTCATTTATAGCCAATATCCCATCTTTATGTTGAGCCTCTTTCAATCGATCCTTTCCACCTTATTCCATGGTGGTGCAATTGGCATGGCTCCTCACCTACACCATCAATACTTAGCATCATTCACCAACCTAATAAACCACTATAACCTCATAGAATGAACTTGTTCTAATACCAAAAATAGGGGCTATTACAACACACACATTGTTAATTAAAGTTACAATTACAAAGTAGTTAAAGATATGTGCTACTTGCACGTCATTTCCAAGACGTATAATGTTCAAATTGTCTATCATAAGTTCTGGAGACAACCATTGATACACTACCTAACTAATTGGCATCTAATTTGGATCAAAACATTTCAGACCCCCTTTCATTCGGCTATTTGACCTTCTCATTGCATGTTTTACTAATATACAAATTCCCCAACAAAGTCAATGAACTTCAGTCCCCATAAATGTCCTAGATGAAAGAAATTAGAATAAAACCAAATGTTAGCACAAACAAAACAAATACCCATAATCTAAACCCAAATCATAAACATTTTTTTGGAGCTCCCATGATTTAGGTACTCGACCACATACATGCCATCCACATATACCAAACATGGACAAATAGAAACATGCCCAAGTCAGCCTTTAGATCCCCCAAAGCCTATTATCCCTTTCGAATTGAATGCCATTTATATTCTATCATAACAAACACGTTATAAACTTCCTTCATTGCATAATGAAATTACATTTTTGGAAGGTCACTAGGATATGAAAACTCAAACACAGTGAACATTTATCCCTTCCATGACACAAGTTCTATCACAACAACAATTTTCCAAACTTAATCACATAAGAAGAACTAATGTATATATTTGGTGCTTAACTTCTGTAAACTTTGGTTATATATCTCTCCACTACAGATCATGCCCATCACCACAAACATCTGCATCCACACACTAAAAACAACGAAATAAAACCTAGCACATCCCAAAACTTTTGTTCCACTGTTAGCATCCCTTGCACAAATTAACTTGAGTTCTAGTGATGAATAAAAGACAAAATAGGGGTTCATTTCTAATGCACAAATGCAAACCAATAAGACCCTTTTCACATGGAAAAAACCCTAATCTGTAATTCCAAGCCACATTTGTTGGAGCTTGGAACCCATGGATAAAGGTTGGGTATATGTAGACCCTTGATTGATGGTTCTAAAAAAAAACAAAGAACTTGTTCAGACCTTCGATTGGCAATCCTCAAAAATCTATCAACCTACATGGATGACCCAATTCTCATCCAGTTAAGCTATCACTATTTAAATAATAATATAAATAAAATAATAATAATGATGACGACGACGATGATGATGATATAAACCTTATAATTGGCTCATAATTGGCATGAAAAAAGTAGTTATCAATTGATTTTGTAACCTATTTGGCAAGCAAACAGTTAAAATTAATATTGATAATTTGTGTGATCCCAAAAAAAATTCAAAAACCTACCCAAACAATTATTAGAAAAGCAATAAGTCAGCCAACAATGGTTTTGACCTTTAATTGGGGTTCTCAAGAATTGAAGAATTGGGTCAAATAAACTACTTTAAATCACCCATTCATTCATTGCCTATCATTTCATGAAAATTGCGAATTCCTTGAAAATTTTCAAAACCTAGAACTCAAGATTATTTTGATTTTTGAAAATATTCACAAAAAAAACTTGAACCAAAGGTCGTGTGAGGTTTAGATGAAACCTTATTCTAAGAAAAACCTAGAACTAGAGGTTTGTTGATTTCTTAAAATTTTAGAAACCTAGAACTAAATATTAGTTGATTTATTAAAAACTTGGAACCAAAGGTTTCTAACAAAATCAAAAAAGAATGGAAAAAATGAATAAAAGATCGATGGCTAGAACCATCATAGGGGAGACAAAAAGGAAAGCCAAAGAAAGGCCAAAATACAAATAGCTCGTAGGAACCAAAAAAAGGGAGAAAATTAATCCTTGTGGTAGAAAGTTATTTCACCCATGGCCCCTTTAATGTCGCCTATATGCCAATCGTGAGATCTAATAGTAATGGGAGGTCTAAAACATGCATCGCCAACGTAATCTTCCTCTATATTGCAAAGGTTAAATCATGTTTAAAACAATATTAATGGGTTGCTTGAAAAATTGAATGTAAAAAAACAAGGATAAATTACTTCTTGATCGTTTATTGTGGAAAAGATGAGCATACTCCCTAAGGAAACAATCCATAGCACACCTAGGTGCATCATGCACCTCCATGGCCATTGGAATTAAATGGTGCCCCTCATGAAGCCTTTTAACCTCTAAATTCTACAAGTGCACATGTTGGTTGATTAATGACACTCAAAGTCACCATCTCCCATGTTGGATCAGTAACCACCACATCAACAACGAAGACTTGGTCCTTTCAAGTCATATAAAGATTAGTTCATAATGAAACTTTTAACATAAGGGCATACCACCGCTCTCTCCATACAACATGCCCATTCTTTTGAGCGAGGGCATACATGATGTTTCAAATGGCGTCATGTGTTGCTATCTGCTAACCTCCAAATGAGCAATGAGCTAAGTGTGTGCTAGATGTGTCCAACCCATTTCCACACTCACATGTGAAAAGATTGGATGCCGATGGTTGAATCAAACTGAAACGAAAACACAATGTAGAAGTGAAAGTAGAGTGTGCGATGCAAAATGAACAGATAGATGGTTTAGCAACCAACCTAGCCTTACCCCCTTGTCCGAACAAGAATGAATGTAGGCTTTGGATGTTAAGGAAATGGTGTCATTTTCCAATATAAACTTAAGGGATGTGTCGTGGTGGAAGTCCATCAAAGATGCCTATAAACTTGGAACACTAGTAATTACTTGACTCTAAAAAAAAAGGTGCATCTCCCTAGCTGTAGGAGGAAAGCCATTTTGCACTACACATAAGCATGACTAAAGTAGGTGTGGGCCCCCCTCACCTTGAGAAACATATTCCTCTAAAACGAGTTTATTACAAATACGAAACCTAGAGCACAAATATGGAGCCACTAGAGCCCAACTTTTTAGAAAAGAAAATGGGGCATACTCCTCCATAGAAAAAAGGTTTATACCACCAAAGGATATCAATAGTCAAGCTTGATGCCTCATAAGGGGCCTTGAGAAAACTCCCACAATCTTGGACCCATAATGTCCCCACATACATGCATAATTTTCTTGGTGAAACTTACCAAAAAAGACATGAAAGAAAAAGGAGGTATTGTCTATGTGAAATAAGAAGGTTGACGAACTACACATGAGGACAAAATGCCCAAAACAACTTAGGTGTTTTTCAAGAAAAGAAGATTGTTGATATGGGCCACATCCTGAAATAAAACCTCATCCAAAAAATGCGTGGCAAAGTCCTGAAAACCCATTGGCACACCCAAAATGTGTAAGCCATCTATGACTAAGGTGCAGCCCTAAGGAATTTATATGCTTGGAGAGATCCCTGATGGATTCCAAAGCTTACATTTTGACACTTTGACCTTAAACCCAACTAGGAGTAATTGGGTTGAAAGGTGGTCAAAGGTGTGGGTAATCTCACTCAAACGTCCCATGATGTGGGTATCATTTGTTAGGGATGGAAAGACGTAGTTGGGGGCTTATGCAATGGTCTTTAAGAGCGCTCAATAATGGGCCAAAGTAAATAAAGGACTTCCTAAGGGGTCACCCTGTCTTGTGTTTAAAAATGACTCAATAGTGGTGACCCCCTCCACATGCCACCCATGTTGGTAGTAAATAGAAGAATGATCACCATAAAAGAATTTGGTAAAAGGGATAATGTTTGTCAAAGGCCTTTTAACATCACATAATTCTCTATAAATAACAGCTCGAAAAACGCTATTAAAATAGTTTTCAACATTGACCCGCATTACAGCCCAATCAGGGTGTAGGTCGAGGAAGGCTCGAATGCCAAAAAAGATGGCCTCACAACCTCCAAAAGTCAATACTCCAAACTGATGGGATATAGATGTTCTTGAAACGACCCCCAAAGCTATAAGCCAATGGAACAATTAATAAATTGAAGAAACACCTCACCTACGACAATAGGACGAAGACCACCAATGTCCTTTGCCATTGCCAACAATTTGCTAGCCCTCAACACTAAGGCCACAAACTTAGGATATCCCCACGAACAACAATAACAACAACCTGAAATAATTTCGAAAACCTTGAGGATGGGTCCTCTAATATGAAGCATCCCGAGATATGTCCACAAATCAAAGAACTACACAATAGTTGTAAGAGTAGGTTCACCGGCAACCATAAAATGACCTACACACCCTACTTTGAATCAAGTAGGGTTTAGGGTTTGAACCTTATAACCTTCAAATAACATGAAAATGAGTTTGAACCATTGTTAACCATTTCTTACTTTTTGAAATGAAAGAACCTTTAGTCTTGGTTTTGACCTTCAAATAAAACAAATTGGAATTGGTAGGTTTTCTCAAGTGTGGGTTTGAGCCTAATTTTTCAAATTATTTAAAATCTAGGGTTTTCAAATTTGGCAATGCTTTCTAAATTCAAAAAAATTTCAAGCCCCAATTCAAAAACAAGGCCCACTTCTATGTACACATTAACACATTCTCAAGTTTGAAATTTTTGTAAAAGTGTTTTTTTAATAATAATAAGTTAAAACTGAAAATTTTGAATGTAAACTCATAATTAAAAAAGCTACCCAAATTTTCTTTTAATCTCAAAACTGGGAGTGAAAGTTCTCTTTAAAATGATAAAACCCTGCCAATCAAATAAAAACCAAAGTACCCAAAAAAGGAGGAAAATAAGGAACAAAATGGAAGGACCCACATCTAAGATGACAAAAGAACCACCTAAGAGGGCAAACCACAAGGGGAACATCAAGTTCCTGAACCCCCTTCAGTCGTGAGAAGCATATCAAATAAGGAAAGGGGAGGACCTCCTGAAAGGAGGCCTAGCATAGAAGAACCCTCACTTACAACAACAGCCCATCTCAAAATAAAGATTGCCTGCATTTGTTGAAATGTCATCGACATCCTTTGCTTATAAAATGCATGTAAAACTGAGAAAGGAAGGCCTCCGATGTCCTTTGCTCCTCATGCCATGTTGACACATCAATGAAAAAACCAGTCTCCGTGCTGGTGTAGACACCCAAAAAT
>Ga0116229_10006063_pt1 | contig 19561 bp, 17 predicted proteins | sample S1TSphgellanicum_3_FD_87313 | JGI IMG/M metagenome (GOLD analysis project Ga0116229, IMG submission 87313) | Host-associated microbial communities from peat moss isolated from Minnesota, USA - S1T2_Fc - Sphagnum magellanicum MG | ecosystem: Host-associated > Plants > Peat moss > Unclassified... | reverse complement strand
GCGGTCATCTGGAGCAGCCCATGCTTCTCGACAAACGCGATCACCCCGGGCAAGCCCTCCCCGCTCTTCAAATTGGTGAATACGAACGGCCGCTCGCCGCGCATTTTCCTCGCGTCCCGGTCCATCACCTCGAGCGACGCCCCGACATGCGGCGCGAGGTCGATCTTGTTGATGATGAGCAGGTCAGACTTCGTGATCCCCGGACCGCCCTTGCGCGGAATCTTGTCGCCCGCGGCCACATCGATCACGTACAACGTCAGATCCGAGAGCTCCGGGCTGAACGTCGCCGCCAAATTATCGCCGCCGCTTTCGACGAACACGAGGTCGAGCCTCGGGAATCGCTGCGTGAGCCGCGCCACCGCCTCGAGATTGATCGACGCGTCCTCGCGGATCGCGGTATGCGGACAGCCGCCGGTTTCCACGCCGAGAATTCTCTCCGGTGCCAGCGCCTGATGGCGCACCAGAAACTTCGCGTCCTCTTCCGTATAAATGTCGTTCGTGACGACGGCGACGTCATAGCGATCACGCAACGCCTGGCACAGCAACAACGTCAACGCCGTCTTGCCGGACCCGACCGGACCGCCGATGCCAACCCGCAGAGGCGAATACGCTTGGCCGATGCCGGCAGGGCTCATGGTGGCGGTGCTCATCGTGCGGCCTCTCCCTTCAAGATCTGAACAGCCGTGAATATTGAGTTTCGTGCTGTGTGCAAAGAATCGCCAGCCCCGGCGCAAAGTTGGACGGCATGAGCATGGGAATGGGCATGGGCATGGGCATCGGCTCGGCGTCTCGCCGGGCGGCGAATTCCATGACCAGTCTCGCGATGCGCTCACCCACCCCGAGCAGCACCCGTTGGCCCGCGGATTGCCCGATCGGTACCGCCTTCATGGCGACCAGCACCTGATTTTCGGCCCACGACCACAGATACGCCGTGATCGAATCCAGCGGATCGATCGACCAGTGGTCCGCCGCGCCGCTCCACACGCAGGGCAAGGTCGGCTCGCGAATCGATTTCAGGGTGCCGATGAATTCATTCGGCACCTCGGGCAGAACCGCCAGCAGCGCAACCATGGAATACCCCATCTGCACCGTGGCGCTCCGCAATTCCGCCGATTCACGCGTCGCCAAGAACTCCTCGTTGAGCCGGCTCAAGGCTTGCGGATCGTGCGCCGCCCATGCGCGACCCATGGACTCGAGGCAAGGGATCTCATAGGTCGCCATCGAGTACGACATCACGTCGATGATCCATTGCAGCACCGTCGCCTCATCGCGGACCCAGCGGTTCTCGATGGCGGATTCGAGGCCCTGCGAATGGCTGTAGCCGCCGATCGGCAAGGCCTGGCTCGCGAGCTGCAACAAGCGCGTTTGTGCGAGACGGGTTTGCGCGAGCGCGGTCATTGCGGCGTAGAGGTCATGGGGGCGTGCGCGTCATTGCGGCGTGAATGAATGAATTTTCGGCCGCAGGATCGGCACTTCGCTGCCATGCGCGTGATGGTGGCCATACGCACCGCCCTCCGGCTCGAACGGCGCCACGATCGCGGACACCTTAAGTCCAAGGCCTGCCACCATTTCCGACAGGACGTGATCGGCGAGGAAGCGCAACGCTCCGCTCATCAATTGCACGGCGACATGACGGTTGCCGAGGTGATACGCCGCCTTGGCGATCAACAAGGGATCCTCGCTCACCGCTTCGAACAAGGATTCCGGGGCGGCGATGATGTCGATCGTGCGGCCGTCCTGTAATCGTACGCGCTCGCCGCTGCGCAACACCTTGCCGCGCTCCACGATGAGCGCGGCGTGTTCGCCGCTCTCGAGTTTGACCAGCAGCCGGCTCTTGCAGCGCTCGTCGAAGGTCAACACCGCTCGCTCGGCGATCGCGTTCACCGAGAAGCTCTCGCTCACGGCCATGGGTTCGCTCGCAGTCAAGGCCGCGCTCTCGGCCGCAGGTTCGGCGGGAGCAGTGTCGTTCACAGGCACCGTCTCGTTCACGCGAATCTCAAAACAAAAAATACCGTTGCGTCATCGGCAGCACCGCGGCCGGTTCGCACACGAGCAGTTCGCCGTCCGCCCGCACCGCGTAGGTCTCCGGATCGACCTCGATCTGCGGACAGGCGTCATTGTGAATCATGTCCTTCTTTCGAATCCGGCGGGTGCTTCCGATCGGTTCGATTCGCCGGCGCAACCCCAAGCGTTTGAAATCCGCATCCTCGAGTGCCGCTGTCGACACGAAAGTGACCGACTTCTCGATCGCCCGGCCGAAGGAGCCGAACATGGGCCGATAGTGCGAGGGCTGCGGCGTCGGGATGGACGCGTTCGGGTCGCCCATCGGCGCCATCGCGATCATGCCCGACTTCAAGATCAGGCTCGGCTTGACGCCGAAGAACGCCGGCTTCCACAACACGAGGTCCGCCAACTTGCCCACCTCGATCGAACCCACGAGGTGGGAGACACCATGGGTGATCGCGGGGTTGATGGTGTACTTCGCCACATAGCGCTTGACTCGCGCGTTGTCGCTCTGGGCCGTGTCCGCGGCGAGCGATCCGCGGATCTCGCGCATCTTGTGCGCCGTCTGCCAGGTTCGAATGATCACCTCGCCGACGCGGCCCATGGCCTGGGAGTCTGAGGACATGATCGAGATCGCGCCGATGTCGTGCAAGATGTCTTCAGCCGCGATCGTCTCGCGGCGAATGCGCGACTCGGCGAAGGCAATGTCCTCGGCGATCGCCGGATCCAAGTGATGGCACACCATCAGCATGTCCAGATGCTCATCGATGGTGTTGACCGTGTAGGGCCGTGTCGGATTGGTCGAACTCGGCAACACATTCGGGTAAGAGGCTATTTTGATGATGTCGGGCGCATGTCCACCGCCCGCCCCTTCGGTGTGAAGGGTGTGGATGGTGCGCCCGCCGATGGCCGCCACCGTACTCTCGAGGAAACCCGATTCGTTCAAAGTGTCCGAATGAATCGACACTTGAACGTCGAGTTCATCCGCCACGCGCAGACAATTGTCGATCGCCGCCGGCGTGGTGCCCCAATCCTCGTGCAGTTTCAGTCCGATCGCGCCGGCCCGCACCTGCTCGCGCAAAGGCTCCGCCAGGCTCACGTTGCCCTTGCCCAAGAACCCCAAGTTCATGGTGAACCCTTCGGCCGCGAGCAGCATGCTGTGAATGTGCCAAGGACCCGGCGTACAGGTGGTCGCGCTGGTGCCGGCCGCAGGTCCCGTGCCGCCGCCGATCATCGTGGTGACGCCGGAGGTGAGCGCCTCCTCGATCTGTTGCGGGCAGATGAAATGAATGTGCGTGTCGATGCCGCCGGCGGTCAGGATCATGCCCTCGCCCGCGATGATTTCGGTCGCTGCGCCGATCGGAATCGTCACTCCCGGCTGCACATCGGGATTGCCGGCTTTGCCGATGCCCCAGATGTTGCCGCCCTTCAGGCCCACATCGGCCTTGACGATGCCCCAATGGTCGATGATCAGCGCGTTGGTGATGACGGTATCCGCAACCTCCGCGCTCACCCCTTGGCCCTGGCCCATGCCATCGCGAATCACCTTGCCGCCGCCGAATTTCACCTCCTCGCCGTAGACCGTGAAGTCGCGTTCGACTTCGACGAACAACGCGGTGTCGGCGAGGCGCACACGATCGCCGACGGTGGGCCCGAACATCTCCGCGTACGCGCGCCGCGAGATTTTCGCACTCATTTGACTGTGCTCATATCACTCTGCTCATGTCAGGGCACCCATGATCCGGCCTTGAAAGCCGAAGACCTGCCGGCGCCCGTCGTACTCCACCAATTGCACCGTCCGCGCCTGGCCCGGTTCGAATCGAACGGCGGTGCCCGCCGCGATATCCAGCCGAAAGCCGCGGGTCGCCTCGCGGTCGAATCGCAAACCCGAATTGGTTTCGTAGAAATGGTAGTGCGAGCCGACTTGGATGGGCCGGTCCCCGGTGTTCTCCACCTCGACGGTCACCGTGCGCCGGCCGACGTTGATGTCGATATCCCCCTCGGCCGTCAACACTTCACCCGGAATCATGATTCAACATGCCTCACGCAATGGTCTCAAGCAATGGGTTGATGCACGGTGATGAGCTTCGTTCCGTCCGGAAACGTCGCCTCGACCTGAATATCCGGAATCATGTCGGGCACACCGTCCATCACCTGCTCGCGCGAGAGAATGGTCCTGCCATGGCTCATGAGGTCCGCCACGGACCGGCCGTCGCGCGCGCCCTCCATGATGGCGGCGGTGATGAGCGCCACCGCTTCCGGATAATTGAGCTTGAGCCCCCGCGCCAAGCGCCGCTCGGCGAGCAGCGAGGCGGTGAAGATCAGCAGCTTGTCCTTTTCGCGCGGCGTCAATTCCATGGCGTTAGCACGCCCAAACGCGCGGCGCGCACGGCTCTCTGCCGAGCGTGGCGGGCCGCAGTACCGCCCACAGCCGCGTGAACCAGCGAAACGCGTCCTGGGTCGAATTCCCTAGATAGCGTGCAATCAATAGGCCGGGCACCCGCGTGACGCCGATTCGCGCCGCGCCGTCGACCTCGCGGCATTCTTCGAGCAAGGCATCGTCGACCTCACCGCTCGCGACCAACATAGTTCCGCTCACCGTCGCTCCCGCAAGCCCAACCGCGGACGCGGCAAACCCGCTGCGCGCATCGATGTCCGCCGTCTCCAGCCACAGCAAATGACCGTCGCGGCGTACGGAGGTCCGCATGCGCAGCCTGCCGCGGTCCCAGCGCTCGCCGCCCGCGCGCCGCCCGAAGCCCAAGATCTCCCATCCCAAATAATTCGCCGAGCCAGCCAGCGCGACATCGAGATTCATCGAGATGTCCGATGCACGAAAAAAAATGTTCTCTCGCGGCAGCCATTCGAGCACCGCATCGCGGCCCACCGAGAAGTGTATATTTTGTTCGGCGCCGTTGCCGCGGCCGCCGGTATTGCCGGCATCGCCATCGTCACACCGGCCCCCGCGCTCGCCCCCGACACCGCCGTTGCCTTGGCCGTGGACGCCACCGGGTGCATCGCAACGATACCATTTGGCGGCTCCGGGCGTGGTCAGCAAGACCCGAGACCCCGGCCCCAAAGTCGACCGCACCGCGAGCGTGTCGCCCGCGGCAATGCCGCCCGGCGGATGCAGCACGGCGATGTGGCAGACATCGCGCCGCTCCGGGTACAGCGCCTTCTGCACCAGCAGGGGTCCTTCATGCCGGTTGCGGACCATGATGGTCTCGTGGGCGCGCCGAGCAAAGTCCAGATCCAGTTGCGCTCGCCAGGGCAGGTGAGCGGTCATTTCGGAATGGATCCATCCACACCCTCGACGTACCAGTTGAGGGCGCGCAACTCATCATGCGTCAGCGCCACGCCCGCGGCCACCTTCACCGCTCCCGTATTGTCCTTGAGGGGCCCCGCGAACGGCACGAGCTTGCCGTCGATGATGTCACGCTTCTTGTCCTCGAATACGCGCGCGACGTCGGGCGGGACGGACTTGTTGAGCTGCGTCAGCACGACCATCTTTTCCTTGATGCCGTCGGCCACCTGGCGTCCGCCGGTCCAGGTGCCGTCCATCACCTTGCGCACCTCGGCAATATAATAGTCGCCCCAATTCTCGGTGTTCGCGGTGAGCTGCGCATTGGGCCCGTACTTGGCCATGTCCGAATCCCAGCCGAAGGCATGCACGCCGCGCTGCTCCGCGACCTGCACGACGGCGGGTGAATCGGTATTTTGACTCAGCACATCGGCGCCCTGCGCGATCAGCGCTTCGGCCGCCTGTCGCTCCTTGCCCGGGTCATACCAGGTATCCACCCAGATGACCTTGGTCTTGATCTTGGGATTCACGCTGCGCGCGCCCAAGGTGAAGGCATCGATGTTGCGGATCACTTCGGGAATCGGGAAGGATCCCACGTAGCCCAAGGTGTTCGTCTTGGTGGTCTTGCCCGCGAGCACGCCGAGCAGGTACGCGCCTTCATAAAAGCGGGTCTCGTAGGTCACCACGTTCGCCGCCGTCTTGTAGCCCGAGGCGTGCTCGAATTTCACCTTCGGGAACAGCTTGGCCACGCGCAGCGTCGGCTCCATATAGCCGAACGAGGTGGTGAAAATGATCTGGTTGCCGGCCACCGCCAGCTGACGAATCACCCGTTCGGCATCCGCCGTCGCCGGCACGCTTTCCACGAAGGTGGTTTTCACTTGGGCGCCGAGCACCCGTTCGAGTTCGCGCCGCCCCAGATCGTGCTGGTAAGACCAGCCGGTGTCGCCGACCGGATCGACATAGATGAATGCCACCTTGATCGGCTCGTCGGCCGCCTTGGCCGATGATCCCCCGAGCAACGTCGCGCCGCACAGCGCGGCCCCGGCGAGCGTCCCTTGGACCGCGACGAGTGCCACTTGGACCCCGGCGAGCGGCCTTTGGAGCAGCGCAGACCACCGACTGAAAGAAGACAGGCGCTTCATCATCGTTCTCGACCTTTGAGTTATTGCGACCGAGAATGCACAAGCCCGCCGCGCAACGCAACCGGCGCCTAAGAAAGTGTCCCTCGGTAGCGCCTTTCGGGCGGCACCTTCCTGGCGCATGGCGCCCGCGCAATGCACATGATGGGTGCAGACCCTGATGTACAAAGCGTGCAACAAATGTGCTGTAATGATTTTGCGTCGGGAGGGCGGATGGGCAAGTTGACGACTCATGTCTTGAACATTGCGAAAGGCTCTCCGGCGGCCGGCATGCGCATCGATTTGCGCGTGATCGCGGCGGGCGCCGCCGCCACCTTGAGCACCTCGCAAACCGACTCCGATGGACGCTGCCCGGCCCCGCTTTTGCAGGGCGATGAGTTGCTCACCGGCCGCTACTCATTGACATTTCACGTCGGCGAGTACTTCCGCTCGCAAGGGGAGGCGCTGCCCGAACCGCCGTTCTTCGATGAGGTCGTGATCGCGTTCGGCATCGCCGACGTGCAGCAGAACTACCACGTACCGCTGTTGGTCTCGCCCTGGAGCTACTCAACCTATCGTGGCAGTTGACAACCTCCGAGAGACCGCGCGCGATCGGCCCATGGCGGCGCCGCGTCTCGTTCTGACGGGCATCACCAAGCGCTATCCCACCATTCTCGCCAACGACCATGTCGACCTGCGCGTCGGGGTCGGCGAGATCCATGCGCTCATGGGTGAGAACGGCGCCGGCAAGAGCACCTTGATGAAGATCGTCTACGGCGTGACCCGGCCGGACTCCGGGAAAATCGAATGGGACGGCGCGGAGGTACTCATTCACAGTCCCGCGGAAGCGCGGCGTTTGGGGATAGGCATGGTGTTTCAGCACTTTGCCCTGTTCGAAACCCTGACCGTGGCGGAGAACATTTCCTTGGCGCTTGATGAGCGCATCGCACCCGCGGCGCTCGTGCCGCGCATCCGCGCGGTGGCGGAGCGCTATGGGTTGCCGGTGGACCCCGACCGGCTGGTGCACAGCATGTCGGTCGGTGAGCGGCAGCGCGTGGAGATCGTGCGCTGCCTGCTGCAGTCGCCGAAGCTTCTGATCATGGACGAGCCGACCTCGGTGCTCACGCCGCAGGCCGTATTGCAGCTATTCGAGACCCTGCGCCGGCTGGCGGCCGAGGGCATGAGTATTCTCTATATCAGCCACAAGCTCGAGGAGATCCGAACGCTCTGCGACACGGCAACCGTGCTGCGGGCGGGCCGCGTCAGCGGCACGGCGCGGCCGCGGGAGGAGACCAATGCCAGTCTCGCCCGCTTGATGGTGGGCAACGAGTTGGACGACGCCCCGCTCGAACCGCATCAGACCGGCGAAGTGCGCCTCGAGGTCGACGGCTATTCGCTGCCGGCGCGCGATCCTTTCGGCACGGCGCTGCGGCACATCGACCTGCGTGTGCACGCGGGTGAAATCGTCGGCATCGCCGGCGTGTCGGGCAACGGACAGCGGGAATTGCTCGCCGCGCTCTCCGGAGAAACCGTGGGCGCCCACGAGGGCTCGATCAGTCTGTGCGGCCGGCGCGTCGATCACTTGGGGGCGGCGGCGCGCCGCGACTTAGGATTGGGTTTCGTCCCTGAAGAGCGCTTGGGCCGTGGCGCGGTCCCCGCCATGTCGCTCGCGCAGAACGCGCTCCTCACCGGCGCGCACGCCGGCATGGTGCGGCACGGCCTGGTGCAGAGTGGCGCGTCGCGCGCCTCGGCGCGTGCGACCATCGAGGAGTTCAAGGTCAAGTGCGGCAGCGAATTGTCGGCGGCCGAGCGGCTGTCCGGCGGCAATCTGCAGAAATTCATCGTCGGCCGCGAGATCCGGCTCGCGCCGAAAGTGTTGCTGGTGGCGCAGCCCACCTGGGGCGTGGACGTCGGCGCCGCCCAGATGATCCATCAGGCCTTGATCGCGCTGCGCAATGCGGGCACGGCGCTGCTGGTGATTTCCGAGGAGCTCGATGAGCTGTTCACGATCTGCGATCGGATCGCCGTGTTGAATGCCGGCCGGCTATCCGAACCACAGCCGCGGGCGTCGCTCAGCGTCGAGAAAATCGGCCTGCTGATGACCGGCGCCGCAGCGAGCCACGCACATGCCTGAACTGCCCTGGCGGCTCGAAAAGCGCGCGGCACCGTCGGGCGTGATGCGCATCGCCTCGCCGCTGATCGCATCGGCCGCCATGCTGGTCACCGGATTCTTGATCTTTGCCTTCTTGGGCAAGAACCCCTTGGATGCGCTGCACATGTTTTTCATCGAGCCGCTCAACTCGAGCTACGGCGTGGGCGAACTCTTGCTCAAGGCAACGCCGCTCGCGCTCTGTGCCTTGGGGCTCGCCGTGGGTTTCTCCGCCAATATCTGGAACATCGGTGCGGAAGGCCAGCTCACGCTCGGCGCGATCTGCGGCGGCGGCGTGGCGCTGTTCTGGAGCGGCGAGCTGGGGCGGCTCGCGCTGCCGGCGATCTTGCTCGCGGGCGTGGCCGGGGGCGCGGCGTGGGCCGCCATTCCCGCGGTGCTGCGCACGCGCTTCAATACCAGTGAAATTCTGGTGAGCCTGATGCTGGTGTACATCGCGCAGCTATTGCTCGCCTACCTGCTGCACGGCGCCTGGCGCGATCCGGAGGGTTTCAATTTCCCGCAATCCAAGGCGTTCGACGATGCGGTCATCCTGCCGCTGCTGATGGATGGGCAGCGCGCCAATGTCGCGTTCCTCTTCATGCTGGGGCTCGCCGCGCTGTCGTGGATTTTCTCACGCCGCTCCTTCGCCGGTTATCGAATGATGGTCGCCGGCCAAGCCCCCGATGCGGCGGCCTACGCGGGTTTCAGCCAGCGCCGCAACGTCTGGCTGGCGTTCCTGGTGAGCGGCGGCGCCGCCGGCCTTGCCGGCGTCTGCGAAGTGGTGGGTCCGATCGGCCGTCTGCAGACCGACATCTCGCCGGGCTACGGCTTCGCCGCCATCATCGTGGCCTTCGTCGGGCGGCTGCACCCGGTCGGCATCGTGCTCGCCGCCCTGCTCATGTCACTGCTCTATCTCGGCGGCGAATCCGTGCAGCTCGGGCTGCAGCTGCCCGCCGCGGTCACCGGACTGTTCCAGGGGTTGCTGCTCTTCTATTTGCTGGCGGCGGATCTGTTCATCGGTTTCCGCCTGCGCCGGGCGCCGGCCGCCATCGGGCGCAGCGCATGAACGGCGAATTCCTCATCGCCATCGTCACCGGCACGGTGGTCGCGGCCACGCCGCTCATCTATGCCGCGCTCGGCGAACTCGTGTCGGAACGTGCCGGCGTGCTGAACCTCGGGGTCGAGGGCATGATGCTGGTGGGCGCGCTCGCGGCGTTCGCGGTCGGCACCGGCAGCGGCAGTCTCGTCTTGGGCTACGCGGCGGCGGTGTGCGCGGGAATGCTGCTCGCGCTGATGTTCGCCGTCCTCACCTTGAGCCTGCAGACCAATCAGGTGGCGACCGGGCTCGCGCTGACCTTGTTCGGCTTGGGGCTAAGCGCCTTCGCGGGCCGCAAATTCGCCGGTCTGCCGATCGAGGGCTTGCAGCCGATATCGATCCCGGGCTTGAGCGAACTGCCCGTCGTCGGACCCCTGCTGTTTCATTTCGACCCGGCGGTCTATGGATCGATTCTGCTGTACGTGGTCGTGGACCGGGTGCTCAAGCGCACCCGCGCCGGACTGCAACTGCGCGCCGTCGGCGAGTCGCCGTCGGTGGCCCATGCCCTCGGGCAGCCGGTGATGCTCACCCGCTATCTCGCCGTTCTGTTCGGCGGCGCGATGAGCGGAATCGCCGGCGCGTATTTGTCCACCGCGCTCACCCCCATGTGGGTGGAAGGCATGAGCGCGGGCCGCGGCTGGATCGCCCTCGCGCTCGTCGTGTTCGCGACCTGGAAGCCGCTGCGGGTGGTGCTCGGCGCGTATCTCTTCGGCGGCGTGACGATTCTGCAATTGCATGCTCAAGGCTTGGGGCTGAACGCGCCGAGCGAGATATTGTCGATGCTGCCCTACGCCGCGACCATCATCGTGCTGGTCATCATCTGCCGCGACCCAAGAACCATTCTGTTGAACCAGCCGGCCTCGCTCGGCAAGAGCTTTCATCCCGATGCGTGACCTGCGGCGATGAGCGCGTACGTCATCGAATGGCTGAGCCTCTTGGGCCGCTGGGTGCACCTCATCACCGGCATCGCCTGGATCGGCGCCTCGTTTTATTTCGTGTGGCTCGACAATCACCTGACCGCGCCCAGCGATGAATCGCTGCGTCAAAAAGGCGTCGGCGGCGAACTCTGGGCGGTGCACGGCGGGGGCTTCTACAATGCCCAAAAGTATCGCGTCGCACCCGAGTTCCTGCCGCCCACTCTGCATTGGTTCTACTGGGAGGCTTACTCGACGTTTCTCTCCGGTCTGTTCTTGCTGTGCCTGCTGTACTACGCGCAGGCCGAGGTGTACCTGATCGACCCGCGCGTCGCCGCGTTGAGCAAGCCCGAAGCCATCGCCATCGGGGTCGCATTCATCGCCGGCGGCTGGCTGGTCTACGACGCGCTGTGCCGTACGTCCTTGAGGACGAAGAGCCCGCTGCTCGGCGGCGTGCTCGCGGTGCTGCTCGGTGCCGCGGCTTTCGCTCTGTGCGAACTATTCAGCGGCCGCGGCGCGTTCATCGAGTTCGGCGCGATGCTCGGCACCATCATGGTTGCGAACGTGTTCTTCGTCATCATTCCCGCGCAGCGCGAGATGGTGCGCGCCAAGGAGCAGGGTCGCGAACCCGACCCCAACGCCGGTCTGCGCGGCAGGCTGCGCTCGGTGCACAACACGTATTTCACGTTGCCCGTGCTGTTCACCATGATCAGCAATCACTACGCGCTCACCTTCGGTGCCCGCTACAACTGGCTGGTGCTGATCGCGCTTTCCGCCGCCGGCGCATTGATCCGCGTGTACTTCGTTCAGCGGCACAAGCGCCGCGAGCGCGGCGGCGCCACCCCGCCTTGGGCCGCCGTCGCCGCCTTGGGGCTGCTCGCCGCGACAGCGTGGACGCTGGTGCCGCGCTCGATGCGTCCGGCGAGCGCCGCCGCCGACTCGAGCTTTGCCGCTGGCCCGGGCGTGGGCGGAGGCTCCAATTCAGAACGCTTCGCCGGCATCCAGCACATCGTCGCGACACGCTGCGTGCCCTGCCATGCCGCGGTGCCCACGCAGCCCGGATTCGCTACGGCGCCCAAGGGCCTCATGCTCGATTCGCCCGACGCCATCATCAGCCACGCCGCGCTGATCGCACCGCAGGTGGCGAGCCGCGCGATGCCCATCGGCAATCTCACCGGCATGACCGACGCCGAGCGCGACACGCTGCTCGACTGGATACAACGTGGCGCACCCCGCTGATACGGCCGCAGCCGCTGCAGCCGCCCGTGGCGCCGCTGCCGCCCATGCTGTCGCTGTCACCGGTGATGCCGCTGCCACCGGTGCGGCCGCCAGCGTGCACCGCGGCCAACTCCTGAGCTTCGTCGCCGATCCGCGTGATGGCACCGATGCCGCCAGCTACACGCATTTTGTGGACGGTGCGATGCTGGTCGAGAACGGCCGCATCGCGGCGCTCGGCCCCGCGGATGCGATTCTGGCCACGCTGCCCAGCGACTTTCCCGTCGTCGATCATGGCCGCAATCTTCTGTTGCCGGGCTTCATCGACAACCACATCCATTACGCCCAGTCGGACGTGATCGGCGCCGGCGGCCGGCAGCTCCTCGATTGGCTCAACGACTACACCTTTGTCGAAGAGCGGCGCTTTGGCGATGCACGGCACGCGCTCGAGGTCGCGAATTTCTTTTTCGACGAACTGGCGCGCAACGGCACGACCACGGCGCTGGTGTTCTGCACCGTGCATCCGGAATCGGTCGATGCATTCTTCGGCGCCGCCGCCCGCCGCCGGCTGCGCATGATCGCGGGCAAGGTGCTGATGGACCGCAATGCGCCGGAGGATCTTTGCGATTCACCGGCCGCCGCCGATACCGAGTCGCGCGCGCTGCTGGAACGCTGGCACGGTCAGGACCGTCTCCACTATGCGATCGCGCCGCGCTTCGCGGTCACCTCCTCCCCCGCACAGTTGCAGGTGGCGGCGCGGCTCGCGCGGGATTTTCCGGATGCGTTCATTCACAGTCACCTGGCGGAGAATCACGCCGAGATACGCTGGGTCAAGGAACTCTTCCCGGACGCGCGCAGCTACCTCGATGTCTACGATGGCTATGGACTGCTGCGCGAACGCGCGATCTACGCGCACTGCATTCATCTCGATGACGCCGACCGCCGGCGCATGGCGGCGAGCGGCGCCGCCGCGGCTTTTTGCCCCACCTCGAATCTCTACCTCGGCAGCGGCTTGTTCGATCTGGCGGCGAGCGATGCCGCCGGCCTGCGATTCTCGGTGGCCACCGATGTGGGCGGCGGCAGCAGCTTCAACATGCTGCGCACCCTGGATGAAGCCCGCAAGGTCGCGCGCCTGCAGGGCGAGGACCTCTCCCCGCTGCGCGCGTTTTACTTGGCGACGCTCGGCGCCGCGCGCTGCCTTGAGCTCGAGAGCCACATCGGGCAGCTCGAGCCCGGACGGGAAGCGGATTTCATCGTGCTCGACCTCGAGGCGACGCCGCTCATCGCCCGGCGCACCGCCGCCGCGCAATCGCTCAGCGACGCCTTGCGCATTTTGATGACGCTCGGCGATGACCGGGCGATCAAGGCGACCTACATTATGGGCCGGCAGGTGCACGGCACGCCGGCGGTCGCCGCATGACGCCGTATCCGCGCGACCTCGTGGGCTATGGCCGCCGGCCGCCGCATCCGCGCTGGCCCGGCGGCGCGCGCATTGCGCTGCAGTTCGTCTTGAACCACGAGGAAGGCGGCGAGAACTCGGTGTTGGACGGCGATCCCGCCTCCGAGACCTTCCTCTCCGAGATCATCGGCGCCACGGCATTTCCCATGCGCCACATGAGCATGGAGTCGCTGTTCGAGTACGGCTCGCGCGCCGGGCTCTGGCGGGTGCTGCGTGCCTTCGAACGGCGCCGCCTGCCGCTCACCATATTCGCGGTCGCGCGGGCGCTGCAGCGCCACCCCGAGGCGGTGGCGGCGTATCACGAATTGGGGCACGAGATTGCCGCGCACGGGTTGCGCTGGATCAGTTATCAGCTGATGGACGAAGGCACCGAGCGCGCGCATCTGGCCGAAGCGGTGGCCGTGCTCGAGCAGTTGACCGGCGCGGCGCCGCTCGGCTGGTATACCGGCCGCGACAGCCCGAACACGCGCCGGCTGGTGGTCGAGCACGGCGGCTTCCTCTACGACTCGGATTCGTACTCGGACGATCTGCCTTATTGGACTCAAGTAACGGTAGCGCCGCGGCTCGGCTCGGACGCCGGCGCAAATGCGGACGCGCGCGCCGATGCGAACCCCAGCCCCAATGCGGGCGCCGGCGCGACGGCGGTACCGCACCTGGTGGTGCCGTATACGCTCGATAGCAACGACATGCGCTTCGCCGCCCTGCAGGGTTTCAATTCGGGCACTCAGTTCTTCGACTATCTAAAGGATTCATTCGACACGTTGTACCGGGAAGGGGATCCCGCGGGACTCGATGCGCCCAAGATGCTGTCGATCGGTCTGCACGCGAGGCTCTGCGGCAGGCCGGGCCGCATCGCGTCGCTCGAGCGCTTTCTCGATTATGTCTGCGGGCACGAACGGGTGTGGATCTGCCGGCGGATCGACATCGCGCGGCACTGGACCGCGACGCATCCCTTCGATGCGGCGCCGGCGACACGCGTGGAGCCACCGTAAACCTGGCATGATTGCGCCGCCATGATCACTCTCGACACCCTCAATGAGCTCCCCGCGCCGGAGTTCGTCGGCACACTTTCGTCCTTGTTCGAACATTCTCCCTGGGTACCGGAGCGTGTCGCCGCATTGCGGCCCTTCGCGAGCAATATCGCCTTGCACCAGGCGCTGTGCGAGGCGGTCACACGAGCCGACGAAGCGGAACAGCTCGCCTTGATACGCGCCCATCCCGAACTCGCCGGGCGCGCCGCGATTCGCGGCGATTTGACTCCCGCCTCCACCAGCGAACAGAAGGGTGCGGGATTGTCCGCCTGCACGCGCGAGCAGTTCGACCGGCTGCACTCGCTCAACGCGGCCTACAACAGCCGCTTCGGTTTCCCGTTCGTGCTCGCGGTCAAGGGCCACACGCCGGAATCGGTGATCGCCACGCTCGCGGAACGCGTCACGCACGGCGCGGACGAGGAGCGCGGCGTGGCGCTGCGCGAGATCTTCCGGATCGCGCTGTTCCGGCTCACCGATTTGGTGGAGGAGTCGCTGGGCGGCGCCATCATTGCGCAGGCCGAGGCCCTGGCCCGCTTCAGCGAAGAGGAGAACGCGCTCACCTGCTCGTACCTCACACCCGCGCATCGCGCCACGGCCGATCGGATCCGTGACTTCATGCTCGCGGCGGGCTTGACCGTGCACCGCGATGCCATCGGCAACGTGGTCGGGGTGCTGCCCGGCAATGGCCAAAGCTCGAAGCGGCTGCTCACCGGCTCGCACTACGATACGGTCACCAATGCCGGCCGCTACGACGGCCGGCTCGGCATCCTCCTCCCCATCGCCGTCGCAGGCGCCTTGCGCCGCGCCGGCGTGACGCTGCCCTACACGCTCGAGATCATCGCCTTCGCCGAAGAAGAGGGCGTGCGCTTCAAGTCCACGTTCTTGGGCAGCCGCGCGATCGCCGGACGCTTCGACTCGCAGGTCCTGCAGAGCCGCGACGCTCGGGGCGTCGCGCTCGGCGACGCGATTCGCTCGAGCGGCGGCCGAGTCGAAGACATCCCCGCCATCGCGCGCGATCCAACGCAGGTTTCGGGCTTCGTCGAGATACATATCGAGCAGGGCCCCGTGCTCCTCGATGCCGGCTTGGCCGTCGGCGTGGTCACGAGCATCGCCGGCAACATTCGCAACACCGTCACGGTCTTGGGGCTCGCCGGACACGCCGGCACCGTACCCATGGCCCTGCGCCACGATGCCGCCGCGGCGGCCGCCGAAATCGTCCTCACCGTGGAGCGCCGCTGCGGCACCGATCCTGGCTTGGTCGGCACCGTCGGCATGCTCGAAGTGCCCGGCGGCGCCATCAACGTGATCCCGGGCAGGTGTCATCTGAGCATCGATGTCCGCTCCGACAATGATGCCGCGCGCGACGCCGCGGTCGCCGACTTGAGCGCCGAAATCGAACGCATCGCGCAACGCCGCGGCGTCGCGATCGAGCAGCGCCGGGTGCTCGAGGTCGCGAGCGTGCCATGTGACCTCGAGCTGCAGGACGCCTGGGCGGCGAGCGTGCGGCGCGTCACCGGCGCGGCGGCGCATCGCCTGCCGAGCGGCGCCGGACACGATGCCATGATGATGGCCGGCCTCACGCCCATCGGCATGCTGTTCGTCCGCTGCGGCAACGGCGGCATAAGCCATAACCCGATGGAGACCTTGAGCGCGGCGGACGCGGGGATCGCGGCGCGGGTGTTCGAGGATTTCTTACGACACTACAAGGTACCCGCATGACGGATTGGGAGTTTGTCGAGGACTGGGTGGACCGGCATTTCAGCGAGCAGTGTTCATTCCTCGCCGCCATGGTCCAAGTGCCGACGGACAATCCGCCGGGCGATTGCGCGGCGCACGCCGAGGCCGCCGCCGACCGGCTCAGCAAACTGGGCTTGACCGTCGAACGATGCGTGCTGCCTCAAGCCGCGGTTGACGCGGTGGGCATGATCTCCGCGACCAACCTCATCGTGCGCCACCGCTTTGCCGACGGCGGCCCTTGCATTGCACTGAACGCCCACGGCGATGTCGTGCCGCCCGGTCTCGGCTGGACCCACGACCCGTACGGCGCAGCCGTCATCGAGGATGCCGTGCACGGCGCCGTGATGTTTGGCCGCGGGGTCGCGGTCAGCAAGTCGGATTTCGCGACGTATACGTATGCCTTGCTGGCATTGAAAGCGCTGCATGAGCGCGGGCGCGACGTTCCCGGCGGGCTCGCGGGCAGCGTCGAACTGCATTTGACCTACGATGAGGAGACGGGCGGCGAGGTCGGTCCCCGCTGGCTCATCGAGCGGGGGCTGACCCATCCGGACTATGTCTTGAGCGCGGGCTTTTCCTATGCCGTGACGACTGCGCACAACGGCTGTCTACACCTCGAGGTCACGGTGCGCGGCCGGCAGGGCCACGCGGCCATGCCGGAATCCGGGAGCGACGCGTTGGCCGCCGCCACCCGGATCTTGGATGCCCTGTACGCCTCGCGCGAGGCGCTGAAGTCGCACCGCTCCCAGGTTGCCGGCATCACGCACCCGACGCTCAACGTCGGTCTCATCAGCGGCGGCATCAATACCAATGTGGTGCCGGACCGGGTCAGTTTTCGGCTCGACCGGCGCATCATTCCGGAGGAATCGCCGCAAGCCGTGGAGCTCGAGCTGCGCGCGCTGATCGAAGCGGCGCTGCCCCAGTCCGCCGGTCTCAGCGTCGACATCCGCCGCATCATGCTGGCGCTGCCGCTGGTGAAGTTGCCGGGCGCCGAGCGGCTGACTCAGGCCTTGCAACAGCACGGCGCGCGCGTCTTCGGCACGGAGATCATCGAGCACGGCGTGCCGCTGTACACGGACGCGCGCCACTACACCGCGGCCGGCATCCCGACGGTTTTATATGGCGCGGGTCCGCGTACGCTCAAAGAGGCCAACGGCCATGGCGCCGATGAATGCCTGCGGCTCAACGACCTGCGCGGCGCGACGGTGACCGTTGCCTGTGCGCTCGCGGAGTTGCTCGGCACGTCTCACCCGCGTTGCGCTCAGGCATGATCGATCACACACTTGTCGCAACCGTTGGCGGGGCTGCCATCCAACAAGAATCGGCAATCTTCCGACCTGCGCAAGCCGTCGTGGATTGTGAACTGGCGTGTGTGGCCGGTCTTATCGCCCTGCCAAAGCGACACACAGCCATACGCACCGTCCTTGCGCAATATGTAGTAAACGATCTCGACGAAACGCAGCGCAGTCGTATCGTTCCCATACCGGAGAGCGATTTGCCGCAGCGCATCCATTCCAGCGTCCTCGGGGGACATCCCGGCCCGCATGTTGTCGACGATTTTGCGGGCGCCGGCGATTTTCATATTGGCCGGGGCATTGCCGCTCGCGCCCGCCGACCCTATGTCGGGATCGAGAAAGGTCCCGGCACCGATCACGGCGATGTCGCTCGCGGTGCCGGATGGCCGCCATGGCAATCCGCTCGTGGTCGCGACCGCGGACATTTCATTTTTTTCGTTCAGCGTGCCGATGTAAAAGGGCTCCGCGGTAGGGAATAACGCCTCGTATGCCGTTCGCCAGGTCCACTGCGGACCCAATCCGGCATCAACCGCCAACCGTTCCGTGTTCCTGACGAGCGTATTCAAATCCTGCTGCGAAGCCGGCAAGAAATGCGCATCCTTGCCGGGAAAGGGCCAGCTCGGATCGGTCAGTCCCGGCCCCCACGAGGAGGCGGTCGCTCTGACGTGTTGCCACGCCGCCCACATCTTGCGCGAACGATCCGTCAGCAATTCCTCCTTGCTAAACCCCAGCGCCAGTGCCAGGCGCTGTGCCCCTTGTCCGACCAGCAAGGGATAATCCGAGTGTTCCATCGCGGCCCGCGCCAAGAGAGACGCGTTTCTGATACCGCTGACGCAGGCTATGGCGGCTGCGCGCCGCGTCGGCCCATGGATACAGGACGCATCCAATTGCACTTCCCCCTCCGCGGTCGGTAACCCACCGCGGCCCGCCGATTGATCGTCGGGATCGTCTTCCTGGACCTGTGCGACATGCAATGCCGAGTCGAGCGTATCGCGCCCGTCGCGGAGCATTTGATAGGCCTCATCGATGGCCCCGGTACCCGCCATTCTACAAATGAGTGCCGGCAGTCGGGGCACCACCGGACGAACGGGTTTGGGATGAACATGCGCGGCGTGATCGTGCGGCTCGTCAGGTGCCGCGGCGAAGGCATCCACTTGTTCGAGAACCATCAACGGAGCGGCCGACGCCGCAACCGCCGTGCCGAGAAAGTCTCTGCGAGTAAAGTTCACGTCCGCCGACTACCGCCGCTTTTCGCGCCACGAATCATGGCTTCGAGAAGATCCACTGTTGCCATGGATTGCCCTGATAAGGGTACTGATCGATCTTCTCACCCACGGTGACGCCACCTTGATCGACGTCGAGCGCGAGTCCGCTGTGAACGCTCGTCAGTTCAAATGCACCGCCGGCGGCCGCGATGACGTTCCATTGTTCCCAAGAGACGTTGTGGTACGGGTATTGGTCGACCAGAGCGCTATTGGCGGTGGATCCCGCGGTCACATCGAGGGATTGACCGCTCGCCACATTGGTCAGAGTGATCACATTGGTGCCGATGTTGTGGACCTTCCATTGCTGATTGGTGCCATTGTTCACCGGGTACTGCTGAATGACGGTGCCGTTGGCGGTGGAGAACGCTGGGTCGTCCAACGCCTGGCCGCTGTGCACGCTGGTGATGACGTACGTCCCATCCGGTATCAGCGTTGCGGCGGCCGGCAGCAGCCCGTAAGCGCACAACTCGCCGCTTTTCGTTTGCGCGGTGCCGAAGCTCGACAAATACACCCGTCCGTTCGCCACGGTCGGCGCCGCGAATTTTGCGTAATTGTCGCAATCATCGCGCGCGGTGTTCTGTTGGTTATTCCACAGCTCGGTCATGCTCGGCAGGCTGTAGGCGTAGAGAATGCCGGGTTCGGTCATGTGCCACGCGCCGAGCCCTCCGCCCTGCCCCTGCGAGTTGGTCGCGGCCCAGAGGATGCCATTCGTGGTGCCGTTGGCGGATATCGACAGCGAGGCGCCCGGATGACCGAGTGCGGCAATCGATCCTGTATAAGAGGGTGTCGTGCCGAAAGTCGTGCCGTTGAAAGCGAAGACCTTGAGGTCGCCGCTTTGTCCCCATTCGTACAGGTTCGAGTTGAAATAGGCCAGGGAATGGATGTGTGTCGTATTGGCCTGCCAGTTCTGAACGGCGGTGCTGTCTCCCAAATGACCCATGTTGGCGGTATTGATCAAGCGGAGGTAGCCGTCTTTTCCGCCG
>Ga0116229_10006062_pt1 | contig 19563 bp, 23 predicted proteins | sample S1TSphgellanicum_3_FD_87313 | JGI IMG/M metagenome (GOLD analysis project Ga0116229, IMG submission 87313) | Host-associated microbial communities from peat moss isolated from Minnesota, USA - S1T2_Fc - Sphagnum magellanicum MG | ecosystem: Host-associated > Plants > Peat moss > Unclassified... | reverse complement strand
GGTGGTGGTGGCGACTTTTTAGTTTTGAAATTTATCGTTGAGGTATTGGATCCTTGTACTATCATCCTTTTTTGCTTTGCTCTCGTTGTGTTCATTTGTGATCCTTGCCTTGATGAGAGAGAGAAAGAGAGAGTGTGTGTGTGAGGAAGGGATTGGAGTAGGAGGGAGAAATGCTCATTGTGTTCATTTGCCATCGTTGTGTTGATCAGATAAAAAGAAAGAGCACATGCCCATGCAAGGAAAGGAAGGGGTTGGAGTGGGAAGGAGTGAGAAGCATGGTGACTATGGCACTAGCATCACTGCACTATGTTGTTGTTGTGTGTGGAGCCCTATGGTTCGGGGGGTGCGCGCAAGTAGAGGACCAAATGGGAGCCGAACCGATGCCCTTTTGATCTCCTTGCAATTGCAATTTCAATTGTAATCACTATGCCCTTTCTCTTCATCATGGTGTGGTTCTTGCCTTGGAATTTGGTTATATTTGTGCTTAGGATGTAAACAAAAGAAGCTCTATTCGGATTTGTTCCAAGGTTTGTTAACCAATGGTTGGTTTTTTATGGATCAATATGTGGGGGCAAGTGCTCTTGAACAATATTGATCTACTACACCTTCCAATGGAGTTGGAGAGAAGGAAGCACAAGCTAAAATGTCTTGTACAGTCTCCCCATTTTTTCTTCATGGTGAACTTGAAATTTCACTTTGTTTGCCTTTGTTTATTTTTTTCTACTGTTGATTATGTTATTCTCTTCTAATGTTTCCTATGTAAAAAGAAGAATAACACAAACATAAAACCAAGAGCCAAATGTTTTTTTTTTTTTTGTTCATCTATTTTTGTTAAGGACACAAAGATTCACAAGAACAAAGGCTAAAGGAGAGGTTTAATTCGCAACCCTACATCAAGGGAAGTGTGAGGATGAAAACTCACACTCCCGAAATTGGGACTTGGGAGTCCTTCGAGACTCCCAAAACTTCAAAGTTCAATTGCAGGGGTCAAAACACCTCGCATTGGGATGTTCTTTATATCATTGGAAAGCTATTGAAGTGCAGATGTCGAAAATGGCCTTGCATTGGCCATTTGGACATCTGCAGCACAAGTTATGGCAAAAAGAAAGGTCGGAAGTCAAATTGGCAATATGACTCTCGACCACTAAAAGTCTAGAATCAACCCGAGCCCGGTGCGTGCAGGTGAAGTGTAACATACCGTTGGAAAGCTCTTGAAGAGAGCTACAAGTTTGCTTTAGACCTCATCCCAATCGGAGGTCTGAGCAAAGAATTATGATCGCTCAAAGTCTTGGGAGTCCAAACCGGGACAATTTCGAGACTCCTCCTTGGGAGTCCCGGAACAAAAAGCCATTCGGATGTGAGTTCCACGAAAAGGCACAGGGTGAACCCCTTGCGGGGAGGGAGGCAACAGCCCCTTCAGTCATTAGAGAAATTAAGAAAGTACATAGGGGGGAGCAGGCACCACGAAATGGCAGCCTCGCCCTCCCCAAAGATCCAGCTGTGAAGCCATTCGGCCCTAAAGGCCTGCTCAATGTCTAACTGTTTATCCTGACTCCTATCCTGGCTGGAAGATCTAATAGCCTTTCAGGTGGCCATGCCCACCTCGGCCATGGCCTCCCAAGACTGAAGCAGGACCCTCTTGAGGGAGTACTGACCGTCGAAATGCTTGCGGCATCTTTCGGACCAGAGGTAGTAGAGGAGAAAGCTTCTGAGAATGTCAAGCGGTTGTCGTCTGTAGGAGAAGCCGCCCGTGTGGTATTGTTGAAGGTCCGGGGGGTCGTCATCCTTTTCAATGACGGCTTCCCCGAGAAGGATGAAGGGCCAGGTGATGGAGAGGCGGTCGGGCGCCTCCCATTCCTCCCAAGTGCGATGGAAAGCATTCCAGGCCTTCTGAGCGGGGGTGCACTCCAAGAGGCAGTGCCGAGCAGACTCTGGGAGACCCTAGTCGCAACCTTTACAAGTGGCTTGGAACCCCATGGTTTGGAGCCACATGCCCACCGAGAGCCCTCTGTTGAGGGTCAGCCAGATGAGGGCTCCCACTTTGCATGGGCGGGCGTTGTGCCAGATCCTAACAACAGTCTGGGTGGTCATGGAGTTTCGGAGGTTCAGCCCTTGGATGAATTCGATGATCCCGGGGGGGGCGGTGCGGTTTTCTTGCATTCTGGTAGCCTCTCTTGGAGGAGTAACCGAAGAAAGGAGCGTCCCCCATGTTGCACGTTTGTCGCCAGTGCCAATCTCCCGGGTCCCATTGGAGGTCGGAAATAAAACCGGATCCGAGGATCCAGTAGAGAAAGGGTTTCTTACCTGAGGGGGGGAGGTCCTTGGCCGGTCTGAAGGTTGTACGATTGTTGTCCTGAACGAGTACCCTGACAGGTTCGTACCCCTTCAGGGGGATGGTGATGTTGTGGGAGCCGGTGGCTTGGATGCGACCCGTGTGGGAGATTCTCCTGAATTCTAACACGTTGGCGGTGCTTTGGGTAGTCCCCACGACCTGGTAAACCCATTCCGGTGGGCCGGTTTGGCCGGCTTCCTTCTTGCTGATCCATTTTCCTGTTGAGGGGACGTTGTTGAAGGTGGCTGGGTCCCAGGGTATCTGGCAATTATGAGGTCTCGATTTTGCCTGTTGCTCGGGTGGAAACTTACCCTTAGGTCGGAGAGGCCTTTCCACTCCTTTTCCTCCGAGTCCCAGAAGTCCCTGACTCTTGAGCATCCCGCGTTCGCAAGTGAATTTCCTTCACTCTTGCCGCTAAGGTCGAGGGGCTTGCCTTCTTGGTTCACAATAAGGGGGTTCCCAAAGACGGGTTGTCTGAGGGTCTCAGCTGAGTTGGTCGGTTTTGATTTGCAGAGCCCCGACCTCACGCTCATCCAAGCGTGGAGAATGCTCTTCCACAGGGAGGTGGGAGGTCTTTTGAGTTTTGTGGCGGCAAACAACCAATTGATATCCTGCATGGAGGGGCCTAGCCCGTGGACCGGTAGCCTTACTTGATTGGCCCTGTGTCTCAGAAGTTCTTTCCATGGCTCTCCACCCGGCGCCAGGCCCCTAATAAAAAGTTTTGCTAAGAGGGCTTCGGATTGGACCTTTGGGTCGATGATTCCCAGTCCTCCCTGGGCGGTGGGGAGGACCAAGGTTTCCCATTTGACTTTTGCCCTGGCGTTGGAAGCTTTCCCGCTCCATATGAAAGTTCTCACAATCCCCCGAATCTGGCTACACATGGCCGGGTTCGAGTTCCAGGCCGCCGCCATGTACCACATGGAAGCAAAGAGCACTTGATTTGCAACGAGGATTCTCCATGCCAGGGAGAGTCGGCAGGTGCTCCAATTAATTAGCTTGCCCTTGAGGGCCGTGACCATTTTGCTGAAGTTGGCTTTAGGGGGGAGGTGGAATCCGACTTGGATTCCCAGGTACCTCACCCCTTTGCCTTCTGGGATCCACTGAAGGCCTACTTCTTGGCCCCAATCCCAATTTTTTTCCCTTTTGTTAGCCCAAATCGCAACGGTTTTATTCCAATTGACTTTCGCTCCGGAAGCTTTGCAAAATATGTCTAGGACCCTATGGGTTCTTTCCATGTTTTCGCGCGTGCCTTGGAAGTAGAGCGACACGATCAGGGACCAAAAAATATCAATGCATCTGCTCGACATTTTCCATGTATCACTGGTTTTTTTTTCATTATGTTCCTCTTTTCTTATCTAGTATGGGATGGGCTAATGTAATGTGAATGGGGCATTAGTCTACAAGGCATAGTTATAGGATGAAGATGTGATTGTCTAGGCAGTTGTTCAATTGCAAGTGTTGTTATGCAACAAAATGGGATCAATTATTGGTGGGTATCTTTTGCTTCACCACAATTTTGCTACATCTTATATATGGTTGAAATATCTGTGACATCCAAGTAATTAGGATTGAACCTTATTAAAAAAAAATTCATTAAAGATGTAACACTCAGAAAATCAACTAAAGCTTATATTGCCTTTGTTAAGTTTTACCTTTGTTGTTCAGACAAAGCCGCATGGTCATGGAAATGTGCACGCGTTACTTCATTCTAGTGGACTCCTTCCCAAGTGGTACCGCACTCTCACAATGCTGGAACTACATGTGATTACTTGTAGTTGAGCAGCCTTAGTGGCTTAACTTCAAATGAATTCATAGCTTATTAATGTGAATGGTAGTTTTTCATAGATAAACAAAATCATTAGGAAGATGAGATGTTGATGTAATGTAGGTTGCTATGTTTAGGCAACATGAAATATGAACGTGGGTGCTTGTTTTTCAAGGTGAATATAGTATACACCTATATGGCAGGGTATTAGTTTTTGCACATTATCACAAGCTAGAACATCTTGTGTGAAATAATCACAAGGTTTTCCCTTTGTTCACCTTTTCTTCAAGCCATATTCATGCATAAGGATACAATTAACAATGCCATTCTTCCTACATTTGCTAGTGATGGATATCTATTGATAGGAGAGACACAAGGACATGAAATCAATGGATAGTCATAGATACTTGAAACTATTAGGAATCAAAATGTTGAAATTTTCAATTTCTAAAGGGTAGTGAAGAATCTGGTACCCTCAGAATATGGATACATCTCAATGTTTAGAATGTTGAAATCAAGTGAAAACAATTTGGCAAAACAAAGTAGGCGTAAGAAATGTGTGGCTTTCACTATGCTCAACCTATACTAGGTTAATAATCATTATGTGGTGGGCATGTACACATGTCTGTCAACAAGGATCTAAACATGGATGGTGTGTGTGAATGGTTGGATCCACAAGTGTTGGACATTTGGTTAGTTGATGCCCCTATGAAGAATAAAGCAGAGGATGCAATGAAGGCGAGACTTTTTCTTCTATGGTTTGAAACTCACAACATATGACTTCAACATTTAACTATCATATTGTTCCTTTTCAAATACCAATATATTTTGTATGACGTAGGTTTTCATTTAAGGGTATTATAACATGTACTAGAGGTACTATCAAAATATTGAATGCAATGGTTTTCCATTTTAGCAACCTTGTACTTATGTATATTTGAATACAAAATAATCAACTCAATGTTAGATTGATTATTTTGCTCATATCAATGTCATGTTTCATTTTCTTGGGTGGTCTACGCATATGTTGTTTGAACTGTTTGTATGGATCAATATTTTGCCCAATGTATATTTTGTTATTGTTCTGACATTTAATGTTATACACAAAATGATCTTATATGTTGTTTAAGGAGCTGCTCCCTTTTTTGTATTTTTGTACAACATTATTTGTAGGTGGATTTTTCTTGTTGTTCTTTGATCCAAAAGGTCGACCACAATTTTTCTTTAGGCTGGTTGGGTTGTCCTTTTCATGAATTTCAATTGGACTAGCTTGTTTGTTCTTTTTTTCAAATGCTTAAGGTGAAAGTAATGTTTTTTTTTAACGTTTCAAAGGTTGTCTTTCTACAACTTTCATTTATTTAATGTTAAAATCATTAAGTTCAACTATTTCTGGAACATGTTGGGTATTGTCAAATTTTGGATTTTTGAGCATTTGACTTGCTAATGAAACTTGTTGGTTAATCGTTGATTTTTTTGCAGGAGATTTCACCTTTTGAAGAGAAATAGCAAAAGGTAAGCAGATTCATCTTTCACAACTACATCCAACTCTTGAAAAACAATCTCCATGGCTTGGTAGGACAAAGAAAAGTAAGATGTCATGTCATCCTTTTTGTCAAACTCAAAGTATATACGTTTGAGGTGGTATGGACTCAAAGTTCTTTTGTAAGTAGACTATATTTCTTGACGGATGATGCATCTTGCTTATTGAAATGAATGTCATCTTGGTCATAGTTGACATTCAAAACATCCATGAAAACAAAAACATGATTTGAAATTTGTGAAAATTGTTAGTAATTATAGGTGACCTATATGATCCTAAGTGATTAATTATACGGAGTACTCATATGAACACTCACATTGTCCCCCTTTATGTGGTTAGTTTCAAGTTGAACCCTAAATGACACAATAAGTTTTTGCATTTGTATATGGACACTTCTTGATGAAGGAACTAGATTTTTGATTTTTACATCATTGCATAGTTTGGTGGATCTTTATTTTCAAAGGATTAGGTTTGAACTAGGAATATATGAAATTTCATGCTATTTGGATGTCAAACCTAGCACCTATTATTGAATTAAAATACTCATGCAAGGTAGTTATTGTACTTACATCTATCCTTTTAAGTTGGGTTTTATGTTGTTTAACATTATATATGAAGATACAATGTTTTTTTTATATGGAATTCCACCTAGAAATGAGGGCTAACTATGCCTGGTGTGTGAATGCAAAATGGTATATAGAAGTGATCAATGTTTAAATGAGCACAACCTTTGAAATTGAGATCAGTTGGGAAGGGAGTGCTTTAATCCTTTAGATTTGTAGAAACTAAATTGTAACCTCTTGGTTAGATGGATTATAGTCTATTTTAGACATTTGCATGAAGACATACTTTCAAACTATGTTTGTGTCCTTTTGTTGTTAGATCAAATTATGCCATGAAAGGCAAGAACTTTGTTGCAAAGAAACAAAAAATTAGATTGAAACATGACAGTTTGGATTTGGAAACATGTTATTTTGATCAAAGATTTAGCTATATCTATCAACAAGAATGTGTGGAACTATGATGGAAATCTATTGGTGCTAACATCAAAATCAAACAATATTACACATTTTTTTGTAACAACTTGGTTTAAACTTATATTTGGGCCTTTGTACGTAGAATACCTACACATGGCAAGTTGTTGTGTGTTGAGAGAAATATTATCTTTTTCTACACCCAACCATCTATAAACTCTTTCAATTGTCTGTAGCTTTGAAATGATTATTTGGTTTGAAAATCCCGACATCCAAAATTGTCCAAAAGTGTTTCTTGGCCCGTGGTAGCACACCATTATTTTTTTTAATGTTCATACTGATGTTTTGTTTGGTGCCAACATAGGAAATTGAAGTGTAGATTTTACTATCAGATTTTGGAGCACAAAATTTAGTCTACTTGAGGAACTTGAAGCCATGGTTGCAAAAATCAAAATCTAAGTTAATCATTTGTCATGTTATTTCATTCTTTTATACACATTGAAATGGAAGTAAAAAATATGAATATTGGAAAACCATAAGGTGTTTAGTTTTCTTCATATTTTTAAATAGACAAATCCCTTTGGTGTTCCATATTAATCACAAAAAGCCTTCATCTTTTTAAGGTGTTACATCTAGAAACAATTATATGTCTTATGTTGTTTTGAATCTATTAAAAATATTGGAAGTCCAAAAGGTTTAAGAATCTATATATGAGCACAATATATATGTTTATTTTTGAATGTGACATTTGTGATAGACCCTACCCATTTGTTTTGTCTTCCATTCTCCTTTTTTCTAGATATTTTTTCAAGTGATTTATTTTTGCATGTGCATTATCATTTATCAAATCTTGTGGGTTTGTGAATCACTTTTAGTCTTTTGAACAAATCCAAGATTCGATTCAGGTCCTTTGATGGATTGAGAATTACTAGTAGTTTTATCTAGCTTAATCTAATGATCAGGTTTTGTTTGTTTATTTCCAAACAATATGCCATCAGGAAGTCTGAAGGAACCATTGGCAAAATCTTGGAATATTGTTCCATCTCTAAAGTAGATGGTAGTTGCAATAGCTACAATGGTTGTTGCTGCAACCACACCTGGACACTTCCTTAAATTCCTTGCCATGGCAATCACTCAAAAGCATAAGATCCTCAGAATTCTTATGCAAGCATGATCACTTGGATAGAATCACATATCAAACAAATGCCCACTGAAAGGAAGCCTATCATCCAAAAATAAATTATGGAAACCATAAAATGACTTCTTGAAGATGTTTGGACCACATTTGATATTATTTTATTGGTGGGTGGAAGTATTGATTGCATTTCCTTTGTTGGCAATGGTAGTTGCCCCTTAAAAGGAGGCCTATCATCCTAGAGCAGATTATGGAAACCATAGAGTGAATTCCTGAAGATGTTTAGACCATATTTAAGATTATCTTATTGGGGGGTGGAAATATTGATTGCATTTCCTTTGTTAGTAGCTGCAATTGCCCCTTGAGAGGAGGCCTATCATCCAAAAGTAGATTCTAAAAACCATAAAATGTAAACATGACAACCACCCTTCCTCTTCAAGTTCTTTGAACTAACCTGGACCCCTTTCATGGGTTCCTTTTCAATGTCAATAATGTTATTTACACTCAGCTTGGCATATCCACCCATAACACCACCTTGAAGTTGCCCTAAGCTCTTAAACATTCCACAAAACTATACACCCATCTAAACAAAATGAAATTGCTTTGAATTCCCAAAGATTTCATAGGACTACACATGTAATTGCGTCACCTTTTATATTAAAATAGACCCAAAAAACCTTGCCCATTGCATCTCCAATGGCAACTATAGGAATAAGCATTTGTTTGAAACCGAATGGTGGTGGTGGTGGTGGTGCTACCTTCTCTTCCACAAGAAGAGTTTCTTAAGCAAATTGCTTCTCTAGATTCAAAATAGAAGGTAGGACATGACCACATATATCCAAGGAACACTACTAGAAATTTTGTATTTTGCAACTTGTTTTATGCAACTAAAAAATGTCGCATGCAACTGCACATGTTGCATGCAACTCCAAAATAGTTACATGTGAGATTTTTTAGTTGCATAAGACAAGTTGTAAAAGACAAAATTTCTAGTAGTGGAATTATTCCTTAAATTTTGCAAATTGTTTCCACATTTTTATGGTGTTGCAAATCCTTTTATGAATCATTGCCATAAAATAAACCAACATACAACAACTTACTATTGGATGTTTACTGTAGATGTCCTTTGCCTTATTCTTTTTAGTGTTGTTACTAAGAACTCTGAACCCTTGCAGAAAAGACTCACAACATTCAGATGAATGGGTTTCCTTTTCATGGGTAAGTTTCATTGGTGCTCACAAAAAAATCCTTTTTGTATTGTGTTTTTTTTAATGGTAAAAATGTAACTAATTTTTGAATTTTTTTATAAAATTCTAATAGATTTTCCATGACACCAAACTTCAAAAAGAAAGAAGAAAAATAAACCAAAAAATAAAATCATGCAAAAATGTTTTTTACAAAAAAATTATATATTTGATACAAAAGAAATAAAAAATTGTTGGCTTTGAAAAGGTTTGAAAAAATTTTGAATTATTATACCAAAATGCAATATCATTATGTTGAACATTTAAATTTTTAATACATTTGTAGTTAAAATAATAACTTCATATTTAACCTTTGGAAATAAAGTACATAAATAAAAAATAAAAACTACAACATTGAATGACAAGGAATAAATGCAAGAAATAAATATTATATACCTTAACATAATAAATTAAAAATTGATGTAAATTATATGTTATTTTTGGGACAAAATTTGATTATTTCAGACATGTATAATGAAGATGTCAAATTGATAATAACAAGAAAAAATTTGTCATTTAAAGAGCATTTTACATGTCAAATTCGAGAATTTTTAGAACAAAACACAAATATATCACAATTTTAAATAAATAAATAATTAAATATCAAATTTTCATAAATCAAAATGTATTTACAATAATATTGAATGAAAAGCAATGAATGCAAGAAATAGACATTATATAACTTAATATAATAAATTAAAAAGTGATGTAAATTATATGTATACTTTTGGGATGAATTTTGATTATTTAAAAATGTATAATAAAAATGTGAAATTGATAACACTAATATTTTCTTTTTCATTTAAAAAATATTTAACATTCCAAATCTAAGAATTTGTAGAATTATAATGTAATTATATCACAAATTTTGTCAATTCAATAATTTAAATTTCAAAATACATATAGTAGAAAATTCAAATTGATAGAAAGAAAACATTTACATGTATGAAACCTAATATGCATAATCATTATATGTCTTCAAATATATTAAAATATTGTTAGTAATTTGTTGGAAAAATAATAATTTTATAATATTCTTTATTGAATTGCATGAACACAATTTTCCAATATGTATTTGGAATTTGCATTTGTACAATTTATGGCATCATCATTTTCAATATAACACAAGTTATTTTTTAGAGTTTACATATATTTCAAATTGTAGCACATGTGTTTGAACTTTGAACATAAAATCAATATAAATATAAACATCAAAATAAAATATGACAAAATCAATTGATAAAACATAGTTATATATATATATATATATCTTCAAATTAAATGTGCAAGTTTGAAAATTCTAGAATGTAACATTGAAACTAATATGCATTATGCGCAATTTATATGATTTATATCACCAATCTCTTTTCCACTCAATGTAAATATTTTAAAACCTTACACATGAAATTTATAAAAGATGATAATTGAATTTATCTTTTTCAAAAATGATGAAAATTAATGACCACAATAAAAGGTTATGTAATTTTCAAATAATTTCACATATTTAAAAAAACTAACTTATAGTTGATAAAATGGTGTAATGTGTTTTGTTGGTTTAATATTCTTGAAATATGCATAATTTCAATAACACTATAAAACAATGGAATGATTATTTTACTACAGACATGAATTTTAAACATTTTCAAATGTGAAATAAAGAATTTGTAACTAATGACCAAAAACAAATCTATGATTTTCAAAGCATTAAATATCATACCACAAAAACATGAAAATAACTATATTGAATGTATACATGCAAAATATACATTTAGGTTTTGATGAAGTTTGAAAATATTTGGAAACATGTGTTATGGAAAATCATTATAGTTATAATAGATTAAAGAATGTCATGTGGTAATTGATACTAACTAATTTATTTTAATATACCCAAAAAAAGGTTGAAAATAGTAAAATTAAAATTGGCATTTGAAAATAAGGTTCTTAAAATCTTACAACATTGAATCTTTTTTATAAAATCAAAATAATCTTACAAAATTGAATATGCAAGCGAAACATAAACATCAATAGTAAAATAAAATATTTGAGTGTAATTTTCAAATAATTTCACATGTTAAATAGAAATTAATAATTAATAGAATAATGTTAATGTTGTATCTTGGTTTAGTAATCATGATATATGCATATTTCAATAAAAATATAAAAAAATTGAATAAGATTTTTAAAATAAAATTTAAATCATTTCAAATGTGAAGTAAAGAATTTGGAATTGACTTCAAAAGAAAATTATATAGTTTTCAAAGGATTATATATCACACCAAAAAAAGATGAAAGGAATCATATTGAATGATCACATGCAAAACATATATTTTGGCTTTGATGAAATTTAGATTTTTTTGGAAAAAGGTGTTATGGATAATAATTATAATTGCAATTGAAGCATGTGTGGTAATTGATACTAGTAAAAAAAAAAGGATTTATAATGAATATTGTATGTAATATTTCATTAAAAAAATTTAAATGAAAATTTTTAGTAAATAATTTTTAATTAAAAATGATTAATCCTATTTAATATGGATTAATTAAAATATTTTCCAAGTAATTATATGGCCTATAACTATAGATATCATTAAGAAACCACTTGTATGGAATTTGAATAGTTTAGTGATTATGGATTATGATTATTCATAAAATATAAGTATGCCCAATTGCAAAATATTTTTATGTTTGCATTGTTTTATTACTTGATTTAAATAGTTTTAGGATTATCATCTAACATGTTATTTATTTGGATTGTGCAATTGGTGGTATCATCATATATAATGTGATCCAAGTCATTTTCATAAATCAAGAAATTAAAAGAGAAACGAAAATGTCAACAACAAAACAATATAAGTAAATGACAAAAGGTTTTCAAACCTTTTGATAGGTCATGGATTGAAATTGGAGCATTGCATTCAAATTGGAGTAAATGTACATCTTCATTCATCAAGGATATGAGATGTTGTGGATTTTGTGGTTTCACAAAATAACACCTTCAAGGAACACACTTTAGTGTTGTTTCAAATGCATTTGGAATTGTTGCTAGTACAACACCATATGGTTGTTCAAACATTATTATGTCTACATACACAACCACTAGTGATGGTTTGCATGTGTATGTATGTAATGCATGTTTTAAATTCTATGAACAATTAGAACAAATCAAATATGTTGTATTTCAAAGCATGGATTATATGAAACAAATCCTTGCTAACAATCCATTGCATCTTCAAATTCTTTCACTTATTGATATATCAATGAAAATTGAACAACGAAATTATGGATTCATGCATGGCCAAATACAATCATATGGGTTACTTGACCATCTTTTATTCTATTGAAATTCCAAGTTTCAACCAACTAGTACATCAAAAGATGTTAATTTGGCCCTCACAAATCTTTTGCACCAAAATTTGTCTTCAAATCCACTTATACAAAAATACATCACCAATATTGAAAAACCAAATCAACTCATGAATTATGTGTTTTATCTTCTTCAATTGTAGAAGAAATATTTACAAAAATTAGTACTAGTGAAAGGCCTTTTTCAAGTATGAATGTGGAACCTTTCATTCAAAACTTGTCACTACCTCTTGACATGTGTCTTGGAATTCCTTGCAATTTTGATGATGCCTTTGAAATTGGAAAATTAACTATGCATAACAATGACAACCCTTTCAAAACTGAAAGGTTATTAGTTTGAGAAAATGGCATGTGCACCAATCTAACATTGAGCATGTCACTTGAAAAGGCATTATTCCCATTCCTATTTCCACATGGATGTGGGGCATATGACAGAATTGGTGGTTTATTGCCTTATTTGAAACTGAAAATGTCTACTTTATTTTTTGTTTTTACGTTATATCCACCATACTTACTCTTGATGTACCAAATGCGACAAGCAATTCAACTATTGAATGTTACAAAACATTTATATTTGGAGAGGGATGTACAAAGATTAAAATGCCAACATCCTCAATGATCAAAAATTGATGTTCTCAAGAATATTATGAAGTTAAAGTTACCACCTTCTATTCCATTAATGTCACAATGGTACCATGCCCAATTCAAAGAATTATTGGTGTGGTGGAGAACTTTGGAATGCCTCATTTTTTATTCACTTTGACATCTAATGAAACATCAAATGTCACAACCCTAGCTTTGGGCTTGCGACCAAGGCAAAGGGGTTACAAGGTTGTGGGCTAAGAGGAAGCCCGGGAATCAAGGCAAAAGGAAGCCCGGGAGTCAAGGCAAGAAAAAGCCCAGGAGTCACATCACATATTCCCAAGAGTGTAAGAAAGTGTGAGGGAGTATGAGGGAGTGAACCCTCACACTCCCAAGGCAACTCCCACTTTGGGAGATGGAGTCCCGGTGGACTCCCGAAACTTCAGAGAGTGATTTGAGGGGTCAAAACTCAATGGCTTGTGACGTTATTTATATCATTGGAAAGCTCTTGGAACATAAATGTCTAAAATGGGCTTGCATTGTTCATTTGGACATCTGAACACAAGTTATGGCCAAAAGAAGGGCCGGGAGTCAAATTGCCAATTTGACTCCCGACCAGAAAAAGTCGGGAATTGACTCGATTGACTTGGCTGCAAAGGTGTGCAACATACCGTTGAAAAGCTCTTGATGAAAGCTACAACTTTGCTTTAGATCGCATCGCGATCCGAGGTCTACTCGCAAAGTTATGGGACTCCAAAATCGTGGGAGTCCCATTTGGCACGATTTCAGGACTCCCAACTCCCACTTGGGAGTCCCGGGAGAGAAAACCATTTGGATGTAGGTTTCGTGGCCAGCCACAGAGTATACTATAAGGGGGAAGGTGGTGGCTTCCCCCAAGTCCAGGCCGTGGTGAATCTAGTGTGTCCGTGTTGCCCGTGGCTCGTCCTAGCACCAAAGGTGCTCCAACTATGCACTAATCACTTTGTGTGGGTTGTGTGCAGGCCCGTGTGAGTGAGTGAAGCTTGTCAACTCTTCCTAGTCCCATCCTGGAACTCCAACACGCCCCTCTACCCCTCAAAGTGTTGTGAGCTAGGGAGCGTGCCCCAATTCCTCCCTCTTCCGTTGTCTTCTACTTGGACTCACATTTGAGTCCTTCAAGGAGTTGGGAGCACATCATCAAATTTGAAATGGAAAGAAATTGAAGACATTGAAAATCTTGCTATGTTTTTCAGTAACACATTTTATTGGAAGGATTGCCTAGTTGTATGTGTGGCATTATTTTGCACAAGGTTGCGAGCTTTCATGTCAACCTATGTTTTTGGTAGTGAAAACATTATTGACATTGTCGAACATCATGTTACACACTTGGAGTTGCAACATCAAGGTGGCTGAAAGCATAATTAATTTAACATAAATAAAATAATAAACAAGTACATTTTGATATAATCATTTATTAAACACTTAAATCCAACAACATAGAGCTTGAAACCTTGTCAAATCTTATCATCAAAACACACTTACATATTACATCAAATTTATAACAAGTTTAATATTGTATAATTTGTTGGAAAACCTTAGTATAATAATAATTAACCATAATCAAATAATATAATCATATTTTTCATTGAAATAATTATGCTTTTTAATTTTATTAAATATGTGTTCATTTTATGGTACATTCCATTTATGTTAACAATAATCCAAAATTGTCTAAATTCATATTGTACTTTCACCTAGGTTTGTACATGCACACATCATATTATGGATAAATGATGTTGATGTTGACTACATCACAAATGAAATAGTTGTAATGGTACCTACTACTATTGATGAATAGTCTAGAAAATTCATATTGCTAAACAATGAACATGATTTGACATTGTTCAAGCTAGTGGAATGAAAACAAATGCATCAATGTGGTTCACAACGCAAAACAAATAAACACATTGGAACTTGCAAATACAAATTTCCCACTACTATATTTGCCAAACAACATGCGGCTCAGCATCTAATCACGAAAAGGTCAGTCAAAAAAATTCAAATCAAGTGTGTGATTTTTGAGTTAATTAGTTAGTTATTATCATATTTATATTTGTGTAATCAACAATTTTTACTATTAAAAGAGACCTTGATCTTATCTTTGCAAAATTCTTTTTATTTTGAACACTTGATTATTCAAGTTCAAAAATCTTCTAAATGTTTTTAAAACATGAGCTTTAATATGAATTTTTAATATCAATTCCATGACAATCAATTTTTTCATTTAACACAATTTTCCCTTGTTAACATGATATTCACATTTTAGTGGATATTTAAATATTCAAAATTTAATCATTGCTTGAAATATTCACATGGTTTTTGATTTGTTTGAACTACTTATGAACCAAGTGGCAATACTATCATCCACATTATGAAGATTAAAATGTGGTGCTTTGTCATTGTACTACATTGATATTGCCGGGTGCACACATGAACATTCAATGAATCGCATCTTCATATTGGTCGTATTATCTTTTGAAATATGTTATGAATTGTGAACCACAAGGCACTACTAAATTGGATGACATTATTGCAAGAAGTTTGGGATTGGTTAATGCAACCCCTTTGCAACTTCAATTGATTTCAACAAAAATAACAGCCAAACTTGTATCTTTAGCTGAAGTGACCCTCTCATGTTTACAAATCCTAATCATATCAAAAAGTGTTGGTGTAAAGTATGTTGATTCAAAACCGCCAAACTTGCATACAAAAATGGTGACTAAATCCAAGATACTTGGATTTCATTCCACTGATATATATTATGTGTGACCTTCTAACATGGCCCAATACACATTTACAAAATATTGGAAACAATTTTCTCGACAACATGTTTGGGCAAAGACAAATTAGGATTTTTCTTATATAAAAGTGAACATTTAGTGCAGTTCACAAACCTCAATCTTGGCAAACACGTTGAACCATTTCTTTTCAACATATTGTTAAACAAAGAACGCAAATTGATATCTCCTAGAGATCTAGTAAGATCATATTATCATGAATGTTTTGTTTGTGGTATTGTGAATACTCTTAATTGTTTACAAGACCTCATGTTTGAATATGTGAAAAGAAATGTATATGATGATGAGAAGCAAAATCAAATATACAACAAGCTTTTGGAGAAACATCCTCTTGAGAATTCACAATATTTACCAATCAATATCAATATTAATGTTACATGTGTTGGATCACAAATTAGTTTAATTGATCCAAATTATTGGATACATGATGTTGGTGATATTTTGAAAAACAAAATTTTGTCACATGAACAAATGCATATATTCAACATCATTTGTTTTGAAACAAATCATTTGCATGTCATTTTAGGTACATAACTTATTTTATTTTATTTCATTTCAAACATTAAAATAATTACCATCCAGAAGTTATGCATATTTTTATTGCATGTATGAAAGATATATTATGGTAATTAATTCTGATATTTATATTATAAAACACAACTTCTACAAAATATTATGCATATTTACTAAATTTTAAGTCAATTATTTTTATAACTATGCATATTCATCATTTGTGAACATGTTTTATGTCAGGAACTCCTAGTAGTGGAAAAACATTTTTCATTCGATATTTGACCAAATATTATATGTTATTGAAAAAAAGGTTATCCTTACTACAACAACATGACATGCAACATGAAGGCTTAGTTCAAAAGCTTCAACCATCCACAACACATTTCATATACAATGCAAAAGATATGTTTGGCCATTACAAGAATTAAGTGTTGAATTTCAAATTCTCAAAAAAAATGACATCATTATTGATGAAATATTAATGATGACGAGTACATTGTCGCAAAACATTGAAACTAAATTACGACAAATTGAGAATGATACAAATGAACCATATCATTCTAAATTAGTGATTTTGGTGGGCGATCATGCACAACTTCCAGCAATATGTCATTGCCATATGTCAAATGCAAAAAATTATTGCCAAAAGCATTATGTTTATAATGTGATTGGAATTCTGCAACATATAATACTTTGGAAACTTTAATAAGACATGTTGAAGATCCATAATATTATTGTTATTTTTTTAACAAAATCTGTTGTCAAGCACCAATGGAAGAAGAAATTTCATTAGTTTTGAACAATTGTTACATTGATGAAAATCTAGTAGAACAATACATTGATGACAAAACAATAATACTTTGCACACATTAAAAGAATGTTGATTATTACAACGATTTGATTCTTCACAAGAAATTTTTAGTTGACCAAATTTATGTTATTCAATTAGAGATAAATGCAAGGAATGTTGAACATTCAATCTTGGGTGAACAATAAAAGATTCAATCACATGCAAAATGTTGCATTGGGAGCATTGGTTATGTTGATTGAAAATATTGATTTAAAGGTTGGTACTGTAAATGGAACCACTGGAATTATAACAAAGTTGGAGTTTGATTTAGAAGATAATGTTTGTAACATTTCCCTTGCACTCAATCCATCAAGATACATGCAAATAATTTAGAAAAAAAAATTTCAAAACAAATATGATTCTCAAGGACATTTTTACAAAACATCATTTTCTTTAATGTTAGGTTATGCAATTATAGGGCACAAATCCCAAGGTGCGACGATATCATCCAAAGTGGTGATACATATTCATGAATCTTTTGCATGAGGATTAGTGTATGTAATGTTATCTAGAGTCACAAGTCAAAAAAATTTGAAAATTGTTAACAATCTTCAACCCTCGGACATACAACCTATGTTGCCATGTTTTTAGGAAATGTGAACATTGTTGTAAATTGAAATACTAACACATGTATCATTGTAATCTAGTATGCACTATGTTCAATTCTTTTGATTAGTTTTACCAATCTCCTTTGCACTCAATGCACAAATTGAGTGTATTTTACTAGGTTCAAATCCTAGGTTGAATTATACTTTTAAAATTTTAAAGATGTCATTTCTTACAAAAATACCACATATATACCAAATGTTATACTTAAATTTTTAGTTTACATCTTTAATATATGAAATTTTAAATAAATATTGAGAGTTAATTACATTTTTTGTTAAGACATATTTATAATTTGGTAAAAACATTCTAATAATTGATACATACACAACTGGAATCTAGTATGTTAACATTTAATATGAAATGTTTTTACAAAATTGGCATCAAGGTTAGATAATATTATGCACATTTATCATGTATTCTAACTACATACTTTTCATGTCGACAATTTGTGCCCTTCTATAACTATTCGTCAATTTTTTTTTCTAAAAATATCAATTTTCAAATTTAATAGCTTTCCTTGTGTCATTATGACCTTGGTTTCATGAACCATTGGAACAAAACAAATAAACAACCTTCCTTCATGTATATAGATATTTAAAAAATTCATTTGAACTCTTATTTGCTCATGATTATTTCAAAGTTTATTTTTTTAAAGAATTAATATGAGATGTACCCACATCTAATTAATAAAATCAATAATAGGCAATCCGAATTCCAATGAGTGTTAATTGGATTTTGGTGTTTCAATTTCCAAAACCAATCACAATATTAAAACACACATTACTTTTATAGTCATTACACATTTTAGAGAAATTTAATTTTTTATAAAAATATGAATTGAGATGCCCTTCACCCACTTTGCATTGTTTATTATATTTATTGAACATCAATTTAAAAGGGTTTTGAAACAAAATTTTGTTTTGTTCCTTCTTGGCTATGAACATGCATTACACATCCAATTTACTTAGTAGAAAAAAGAAAAAAAATGACCCAACAATTGAAAGGGGAAAAATATGAATAACCTTCATAAAATTGGGCGTTAAGCCTACCTCCATTCTAGGCCCTAGAAGGGACCAACTAGTTTTATGGATTACATTACCATTATAATTTATTTGACCGTACATTCAGCTATTTAGTGTAGGAGGATATTTACCCTAGCTAGGGGGCAATTTATGTGCATGCTTCCATGTGTGCGGCTTTGTTAGTTTCAACAATGTTAGGTGCCAATTTAGTAACGTTCAACAAATGTTGGGTATTTATTAGAGGATAGTTAGTTTTTGTAATTTGTTGTGTGTGGTTGGAACCCTATGTAGTGTGAATGGGGTTTTAATTTTTTTATTGCCACAAGCCAATGGATGCGCATGTGTAGATTTTGGGTGCACCCATCCAATTGATGGGTTGTTTTGAAATCTACCCATCTACTTATTAGGTTTTTTTTTTAAAATATGAATTTTGGGTAATTGATTCAATCATGCTTCTATATCATTTTTTTTTTGGGGTTGTCACTTGCCTTTTTGTATCACAAAGTTTCATATCAATATGAAATGTAAAAAAAAATCATATGACTAATTTTTTTAATGAAAATTGTTTGATAAACATACAAGTAATTAGGTTCAATTCATTTCAATTTTATTTGGAAGATTATGTAAGGATTGATTAAAATAAAACACATCAATTTTAACTAAACTAAAATTCTAATATAAAACTTATTTTTTATATATAAAAATTTAAAATTAATTTGATGTTATTCAAAAAAAACTTCAATAAAATTTTGATGAAAATTTAATAACAAAAATCATAATGAAATTAATTTTCAATT
>Ga0116229_10006061_pt1 | contig 19564 bp, 11 predicted proteins | sample S1TSphgellanicum_3_FD_87313 | JGI IMG/M metagenome (GOLD analysis project Ga0116229, IMG submission 87313) | Host-associated microbial communities from peat moss isolated from Minnesota, USA - S1T2_Fc - Sphagnum magellanicum MG | ecosystem: Host-associated > Plants > Peat moss > Unclassified... | reverse complement strand
TTTTTTGATGTAGCCAAACTGACAATCATTCACAAGAAGATTTAGCCAAATTTGGCTATAGACCAGGTATGAAAACAGGAGATTTTAAGAACCTTTTTAATATTTTGGCTACTTGTCAGCTTGTGTGAAACTCATGTGATTTAATTTTATTGGAAATCTGGTGACTTAGGGCCATTTTCTCACAAAAATCATTTTATTGTGTTGTAATTATATTTTCCAGTTTAGTCCTTGAGATTCATGACAAAAAAATTAGCAATCCTTAAAACCAAAGTGCAATAATCCATTGTATTCTTCAATCAAGCACTTCAAAAGAAAGAAGAAATGGTGCTTTCAAAATGTAAACTATAAATTGTGTGTAAATGGGGGTGATTTACACCCATTTAGCATTTTCATATTAAATCTCCCTAGCAAGGTGGTGTAAAAAGCCCCTCTTGCTTTATGAATTTGCGATTTATGGCTCAGTGATATTCAATCTATGCAAACAGATACATTGCTTTGAATTCCTTGAAATTTTTTATTGGTTCAAGTTTAAAATGATAAATGATATGGTAATTAAAAAGTTGTCTTTTTAGAGGTTTATGGGTGGGAGTAGGATGATATTCATCATTAAATTAATGTTAAAAAAAATTCTGATTCCGATGAGGATGCTCTTAGATACACAACTGAAATTTGAATTGTTGATTAAAAAATGCGTTCTGTTGTGAAATAGACCCTAAATTGTTATCACCTAACAAAATGGTGGATTGCCCCCATTGGATTCACTGCGTTCCTGGGTGGAATATGCATTACCAGGACTGTTCCGTAGTACTCAAGCATCCTTTTGCCAATTATGGAGAGAACCCCTTGGAAGGTTACCTTGTGTTGGATGAATGTGATTGAACTTTGTAGTTGTTTGTGTAGCTCAAGGGGAAAAACACATTTCAAGTTTTTCTCCAATTTGTTTTCACTAAATAACAGAAATTCACCATGAAAAATAATTCACCAAGATTCCCACCCATCAAATTCAAGGCTCAAAGGAAAGAGAAGCAATCCTATCCTTTGAATTGAAGGTCTGAAGGAGAAGCTCACGGCTTGAATAGATTAAACTGATTTTGTTCTTTTTTTTTTTCATAAGAATAACGAAATCTCCATTCTCACGATAGGAAAAAAAAAACAAAAAACCTAACAAGGTTAGTATTTATTCGACAAAATGTGATAGAAAATTCCAAACTAGGAGAGCACGATTAACACTTCTTGGACAAGAAGCCACAGAAAGTTCCAAACCAGGAGAGACAAAGCAGATTGTTGCTGCAATCATCAAGTAGATTATGGTTTTGGAAAGGACTAGAGAAATCTACCGCACAATAATATGCCTAATGAGTTCATTCTCTTTGATTCCAAAGACCCCACACAAACCCAATAGTAGTCTCTTCAATCTGGAAGACCACAAGTATACACACACACACCCAATTGTGTTCCTCACATGCAAATCGAGAAGTGGGTGGGGGGGGGGAAAAGGGAAAGTGTAATAAAGAATCTCTTGATTGGGGGTGTTTGAAATATCACAAATTAATTGCAAATTCAATTCTTAAGAAGTTTAATATGCACAGCCATTATACTTAAGTGTACATATGTTTTTTTTTCTGCTTGCCCTTTGTTTGTTTGTTTGTTTGTTGTTGGTTGGTTTTGTTTGTTCTTGAAGCAAATCATGCATTTTGCTTCTTTGGAGAACATCCCAATCTCTTGATGGTGTTGTAAATTTCACAAATTAATGGCAAATAGGAATATAGGTACCTACACTTTAAGTGTTTTTTTTTGTTTTTTCAATTTTGTGAGGTAGGTGGAATGGCGATCATCCATAAGAGGACTTAGCCAAATTTGGCTAGTAGAGATAAGAGACAAAGTAGAATTTTTTTCAAACTCCCCTATAGAAATGGCAACATACAAGAACCTAATAGAACTACCAATGCTCTAAATATGGCGAGGTCCCACTTTCTTTTGTTTTTTTTTGTTTTTTTGAAATATGGCGACTTTGTGCCCTTTTTCCCCGAAAAAAAATCCTTTGGACAGTTTGCAGCACCCATTGGCGATGATTCTCCGCGCCGCTTGCAACGCATGTTTTCTTCAGCAGCATCATGTTCCAACGTTCTTGAAAGACTCGTGAAGAGCCCGGATTAGGTCAAGTCTTTGAGGAAGATCATCTCAAAGCTCATGAGTTTTGCAAAAGAAATGCAATTGCAAAGCACACATTTATCGTCATGAATAAGAAGAAGGATTTGTTTGTTCTCTCGTGATCCAGCTGCATCTTGGTGCTTCTTTCGTTTAAGTTTTTGTTTAAGCTTTCAGCTATAAAAAGTTCATCGCTCGCTCTCTTTGCAGGAATGTCCGAGTGAGTGAGGAGACGAGCAAGCTCAGGATGCAACATGTTTTGAAGATCGAGCTTATGATGGGTGTTTGCTTTTACTTCTTCTGCTGCGTCTGTATCGACGACGTGCAGCAGGGGAACTGGAAGGAGCTGGCGCTGTGAGCATCAGTGGTAGCATTAGCTGGATCCCGCGTAAAAGACGATTTGGGTCTTTTCCAAATTTGCTGGGCAATTCGTGAATTCTGCAAAAAGAGTCGATCTAGCTCATTGGATACCTCAGAAAGCTTCTGACGGACATGATGCAGCAGCAACAGCAGCTTGTAGTGGTGATCAGATCAAAGTGAACAGCAGCTAGCTCTCAGGGAAGGAAGTAGCTGAAGATGAAGTCTAGCAATAAAAATAATGGTGGTGGGGTGCATCGTCCTCAACGGACAAGAAGCAGCGGCAGCAGCAAGATCTATGGCTGTGGTCACATGAGCAGCTGCTGCTCTAATCATCATGGGTGCAACCAGCAGCTTCACCACTTGGAGCAGCAAGCTACAGCAGTAGCACTAGATGCAGCTGCACTCCTCCGGCCACCCACCATCCCTATTTCCAGACTTGCTGTACAGTGTATGTTTTGCTTAATTAGTCTCGTCCTTGGATTCCGCTTCACCAGAGAATCAAGCCAGCTGCTGCTGTTTGCAGCCAATATTGTGCAACATCATCATAACGTTGGAGGAGGAACTTCTTCTTCTTGTTCTTCTTACACACATCATCATCTATCCAGTAGTACTTTCAACTTCTCAGCCTTGAAGAACAGCAAATCAAGTGGGATCAGGAGCAACCTGGCCTGGCAAATCTCTCAAACCCTTTGTGGCAATGGATCATCAGATCTCTTTGGAACTTTGGTTCGACATAGCTTGCCAGTGCTGCAGCATCATGAGCAGCACGAGCAGCAGCATCCTGATGATCCAACAACAATTACACTGCCAGGGCAGTTTTCCTCCCAGGCTGCCAAAACTGGAGCCACTACTACTCATGTGGGGCGGCATGAGATTTTGATAAGGCCATGGCCACATCCAGATCCTCTCGATGTCATGCAGGCCTATAGTCTCATCTCAAGAATCCAGCTCGAGCAGCGACGGATTCATGATGGCTTCAAAGACCAAGTCTGGAAACCCATCATTGCCATAACCCCAACATTCGTCCGCACCTTTCAAGCTCTGCATCTTACAGGTAAGGAAGGTATTTAACCCTAAAAAAAAAGCATGAAGTGAATTGCCTGCCTGCCAGTAGACTGATATCACCACTGCTGCCTTAATTGCTGTTTTTTCGCAGTTAAAAACATCTCTATGAAAATGCTAAGTTTCTTTGTCCACAAATTCTTAACCCACCCATGTTCCATCAGCATGTCAGAATGAATGTGAGGGTTCAGTCAGGGCACATTGGTTTCAATTGCATTGGAGAAGAAAGAAGCGTACATTTAACCCTAGAAGGCATGAAGCGAATTGCCTGCCAGTAGACTGATCACCACTACCCACTTTTGCAATTGCAGTTTTTTTGCAGTTGAAAACATCTCTATGCAAATGCTAGTTTCTTTGTCCACAAATTCTTAACCCACCCATGCTGTTCATCAGTATGTCAGAATGTGAGGGTTGAGGGGGGCAATGGTTTAAATTGCATTGGAGAAGCATAAATTTAACCCTAGAAAGGATGAAGCCAATTGCCTGGCAGTAGACCAATGTCACTGCCACCATGGGGTGCAATTGCAGTTTTTTGCAGTTAAAAACATCTCTATGCAAATGCTAGTTTCTTTGCCCACAAATTCTTTAAAAAATCCATGTTCATCAGCATGTCAGAATGATGTAAGGGTTGCTTGGTGTATATCGTTTGAATTGAATTGAAGAAGAAGAAAGAAGCATACAATTTGGAGTGTGAAAGAATAGTACTTATGAATTGTGTCTGTCCTCATGTGTCAACAACAGAAAGAATCACTGTTTATGTCCACTGTCAACATACAACAACAGACAGATATTGATTGTCTGTTTTCCTTTCTTCCTCTTCTTCCTCTCTTCAACCTGAATGGCACTCATGTTGCATTTACAAGGGTGGGTGGGTGGGTGGTGGTGCAGGTCTCTTGCATACTCTGTCGCTTGTACCTGGACCTGTGATATGGATCGTGATTGAGGCAGGGGGTATGACCAATGAGACTGCATCCTTGCTCACACAGGCCCGTGTGCACAGATTGGTGCATTTGGGTTTGGAGAAGGAGTCCACCATCACAACACCAGGAAACTCTGAGGAGGAGGAGTGGGAGCTCCAGCTGGAGACAAGATTACGTATCGAAGGCTTGAGGTATGTGCACTCAGAAGTTGCCAGAAGAGAAACTCTGCCTTTTGTGGTTCATTTGTATAGTGTGTTGATGTATTAGGTAATGGTTGAGTTACTGCCTATAATAATGCTGGGTAAGGTGGGCATGTGAGCTCGATTGGTTGGGTGAGTCAGCCACCAAATTCAGCATAATAGGCAATAACGAGATCATTAGCTTACATAAATGATTTTTGACCATTGTGTTGAATTTTGAAAAGGATGGTTGATGATTATGCAAAAATTATGGTCAGTGAAAAGGACAGGTGATGATTATGTGAAATTATGTATAGGAGAAGGCCTAGCCAGAGGCCCGTCCTTGTTTTGAGTTGCCTACACATGAGGGTAGTAGCCCGAGTGTTGGCCAGTGAAAAACAAGGACAGGCCAAGGGCCCTCCCCTTCTCCAGCGTAAAGACCTGCCCTAATTTTCAGAGGATGTGCGCTTCCACTGTGGAAGATTTCTTCTGTTTTGTGAGATCCTGGAAGATTGTTGCCTTTGCTGAGTTCTTGGGCCTGAAAATGGTCATCTAAATATACTAGAAAAATTGGGGCAGGTTTTTACAGACAGTGAAAAGCACAGGTGATGAACAATAAGGTCAGCTTGGACGAGAGATTTTTCTGCAATTTGAGAACCTGAAATTTAAGTGGCATAATCTGCCCTCATAATCATCCTTGTTTACGTAATTGTTAAAATGGATTCTAAATTGTCCCATGGTCATCATTTCTGCATTCTTTTCAGATTTGTGTGGGAGCACAAGCTGGAGGGCATCATTGTGTTTGCTGATGAGAGCAATGTGCACAGCTTGCAATTTTTTGACACAGTTCAGGAGGTGAATTGGGTTGGGGTAGTGTCTGTTGGTATGCTTGGACATGCGAGTTTTGGAGAGTCTCCTGTCACAGAGAGATCGCATACTGGTGATCTCCCCAAACACAAATATAAAGAAGAGCATGGAATGCACCAGATTATGGATACTGGGCCGAGGTTTGAACCACGAGTTCAAGGACCAGTTTGTGACTCAGCAGGCAATCTTGTAGGCTTGCACACTTTTGAGAACTCAACTTTGGATCATAGGCTATTCATGGAGGCAGGACAATCCCACAGGAGAACATTAGAATGGGCAGGTTTCGTGTTGAATGCAAAGGTATTTTGGGAAGAAGCAGGAGGCGACCAGCAGCCAGTGTGGTTAGATGCCTGGCTCAACTGGACTGTTTCTTCTGATGACTCGAAATTCCCTGACATCAGAGCCATCCTGAGTGACAAAAGGAAGGTGACAGTGCTGGGTGGTTGTGGGCATCAGGTGCTACTATGGTGGGCTCGCATGGAGGCTCCTGCTGACAGCAACTACATTTCCAAGTTGGTTTTGCATCCTCCTCCTTTGCCTTTTTCTCTTGGCCTTTTCTTTCACCCTGTGCTCAAAGGACTACCAGTTCCAGTGATCTGCCATCATCCCAACAGGCTAGTGGTATAGTTCTCATGGCTACAGGGTTGTGGGTTGGTGCTGTCGGGTTATGACCCATAACCAACTATCTTTAGGGGCTGGATTGCTAAATATCTCTTCCTGATTGAACATCCATGCCCCAGTTCTATTGCATCTTAAGCTGCCTGTCTCTCATTCTGTGTGTGAATGGAGAGTGATCCATATCCATTCCGTGTCTGGACGAAATGTGATCCACATCCACCTATCTGCTGAGCATGTTATTGATGTAAAGGATGTTGGTTATGCCAGGTAATTGGCTTGAGGCTGCTGGTTACTGGAATAGCCTTGGTGCTCCTGTGCCTCAGCTATTTTGGTTAACCCAGCCCTCTTGCTGGTTACCTAGTCCACAGCCAGGTTTAGGGGGTCTGGACCTTGGCAATTTTTAGTAACCAGCGGTCCCTCGCCGGTTACTTAATCCATAAGCAGCTTTACAGGCCGTCTTGCTGGGGTGTCTCTTCCTCATTGGACCCCAGTTATATCACATATTTAAGCTGCCTACTGCCAGTTTTTGAGCTAGGTTTCACTTTACATCCATAACCAACTCAGCACATGGATGCTTCACTACTGTACATCCATAACCTGCTCAGCATGGGGATGCATCATGACTGCAGTATGCTGATTATGTCGAGTAACCAGCCAGCTCTTGTCTGTTACCTGTGAGGTCTGACTGACTTGTTTGAAAACATCAATCAATCTACTTATCATTTGACAAGGGCTCCTCTTCTGAACTGTGCAGATGGACACTGGACTCCCCTTTGGAGATAGTTGTACCTGCAAGTAGCACACCATCACCACTGCCTGCCATGCGTAGTGGTAGAGAGCGGCCCCATTTGCCTAGCCCTACTCCTGGAGATTATGATACCGATGGTGCATACCAGCACCAGTAGGTGCAAGACAAGGCGGCAAGAAGTCAGGATTCCAAGCCACAAGATGTTCAAGAGAAAAGGGCAGGATCCAATCAAAAACTGGAAATTTTTATGACCAACAGAACAGAGTCCAATGGAATTCAGAAGAATTTGCTTGTGACCCATCTCTGGCGTGTCTTTTGCTTCTCAATTTTGTTGTGTAGACTCTGCATGGAAAGTTCATTTTTTGGGCCTTGGAACCTAGAAGCAAAGGAATACCATAATTTCTGTAGTTTAACTTTTGATTAAGCTACTCACCAATGTGAGTTAGATTGTCACCAGAATTTAGTCTCAACAGATATGAACACCCAAAATTAGTTTTGGGTTTGTAAGAATCTTGGTAAGTAGAAAATTGTAGACAGGCTGCAAAACTTAGTAATTAGAGTTTCATTACAAGTGTTTTGGGAGCTTTTGCCACTATCACTACATTCAGAGAAGGTCTATCCATCCATTTGGTTCTTTTGGCAACAAGCACAGTAGCATTCAATTGCTGGGTCTTTAAATTGTGGAACAGGCAAGTCCCTGCCCATTCTGTTGGGTAAGGTGCCAGTAAGGCTGTTAGGACAAGCTATGCGGCAGACCCCACATAATGGGCAAGGGTGAGGCTATTCCATGACATTATGGTATTATTGGTTGACAAATTCAACGATTCAAATAAAAATTCATGTAGAACAGACATTTTGTTCACTACTGCAAGTGTATTATCATCATTGGAAGATTATGTCATATAATGTGGCCAAGAAAATGACATTACCACACTAATGTATTACATTATGCTTCCCCCAGGGTGCCTTCTGCATCCTATTGAGTCACGAGGGTGGCAAGTAGGCTGAACCCTAGGGATGGATTGGGTGACAAAATGCACCCTAGGTGTGTGTTCCTTGTTTTAAAGGAGTTCAGTTTCTGGTTCTGCCTTCCCAAAGTGCAGAATTTACACATGGCAAGAGTGTGAAATATTCTACACTATCAATTACCTCCCAATAGGCAGAAAGGGCATTGGAGTTGAATTGGACCCATGAAATTTTTTCACTATTTCAACAAGAACACATTAAGTTGACAAGGCCTCAATACTTTGCATTTTGTGGGTTGTATCTCCAGTTGTGTACTATGGAATGATCATGCCCTGCCCAGTATGTACTAGTGAGCCCACACTCAGTGCTGGCTCCCTTGCATAAAGGATCATAGGCACCTAGTGAGAAACAGTTCTCTGTAGACCCAAATCTGCCACACTGGCAGTTTATTTGCCTGGTGGACCCTATGTAGCAGGGTCTGAAGAAGGGCAGAATAAACATGTGCAATCCTTTACATTGGGTAAGGTGCCAATCAAGCCTGTTAGGGTGAACAAGGGAACACACCCAACGTCATGCCTTTAGTTTTTCATGCATCTTGGTGAACTAGGGAACGCACCCAACGTCATGCCTTTAGTTTTTCATGCATCTTGGTGAACACTCTCTGAGAATCCTCTGTGCTCCCACATTTTGCATACATGTCAACCAAGCTATTCCTCACAAAGTCATCTGAATCCCATTGTCTTTGAATGATCTGCTCGTGAGCAGACCTCCCCTCTTCCAAGTGAAACTATGCTGGTACATGCATTCAGCACCCTCACAGAAGTAACTGTGTTTGGTTACACATCCTCATGTTGCATTTGTCAAAATATGTTGAGTGCCTTTTGTGCTTGCCCACATTTCACATGTCCCAATTCCATGGCCTGATGGAATTGGGGTCCAAGTGACCATATTCCGTGATGGCATCTTGTTGAAGACTCTCTGAGCATCTTCCATGCTCCCACATTTGGCATACAGGTCAACCAGTCTACTCCCCCGCAAAAGGATCAGCTTCACAACCACTTTGAATGATCTCTTCAGGAGCCTGCCAGCCATCTTCAAGTGCTTCTGAACTAGCACATCCATTGAGCACCAGAACAAAAGTGAATATGTCAGGATTTGAGCCTTTTTGTTGCATTTGTTGGAAAAACTTGACTGTCTTCAAATGTTGCCTAGCCTCAACATATCTTACAAGCCTTCTATTCCATGTAAAGCTGTTCAATTTTGCACTCCCTGCTGCCATGGCAGCCACCTTTGCTCACACTCATAAAGGGTTTTGTCAGTTAACAAGCCAGAGTGCATTCTGCATCCTCTTATGCTTGAAATCTGGGTACCAATTTTGTAGTCATGGGATTGTTGGCTGGAGGTGGTCAAAAGTAGGGGCATTGGAGCTTGAGTTGGGAGTAGCAGATGGTAGTCACACTGGTGAGGTTTTACATTCCCATCATGAGACTCCAGAGATGTTCAGCACATTGAAAACATTCTCTCAGACTTGAAGATGTGTAGGGTAAAGGCCGAAGTCAAAGGCATTACTGAAATAAGGGTTCACATGAAGCAGTAGGCAAGTGCAGACCTGATTTTGGTAACAACCTCAGTCAAAAGCTTTATCTGGCATAAAGATCCACTAGAAATTTTCTTCAACAATAGGCAATTTTACAAGGCGCAAGACCAAAATTGTAAATCCCACTCTGCTGCTGGCAGAAAAATTATGTTGCCATAACATAGCATGTTGTCCAAATACACTAGGCAGTTTCTGGCAGATCTGTACAATGGGCCAATTGTATGGAGATTTCTATAGTGGAATGCTTGATCAGCTTTTCAGGCTTTCAAAGGTGTCATCTGGCATATCTCCTGGTGCAACAATACATAGTCTCTCATTTGGGTCCTCTTCACCATTGGGTGCAAAGCATGAGGGAAGGACAACTCTGCTATCTTTCTTCCATAGTCAGCAAATTTCAGTGGCTTCAGTCTAGAGCTCAAATAATTCAATTGCTTTGAATATATTACCTTTCAAGCTCTTCTTCCCAAGGCAACAACTGGTGGCAAGAACAATCACAAAAAATGTTATAACAAATATTTAGCTCTTGCAGCATAACAATTCTTTCTCCGCTTCAGTGGTCCCCAAAAATTTTTGAGGCTTCTAATTTTACTGTGTTGCTTTCAGAGATGGCTGAGGGTAAAGACATACACATTCAAAGAAAAGCAGAAGAATTTCAAATATAACACAAGAACAATTGGTCCTTCCATTAGCACTACTACTCTTAAAGATCAATTGTTCATTACCTGTAGTAGGAATGAAGGTCTCGGCCACAATCCATCACTGCAAGTACACAGCAAGACACTGTCGTCCATACACCCCTATTAGAGAATATCTTCAGTGACACACATTAGATTGAGGATCTCACAATACTACTGCAAACCCTTCAGGTTCTACATACAATGAAATAAACCACAACTGATGGGTACACCCAGGTCACACAGGTATAGTCCCTGTCAGATTTCTATTGACAGCTACTACTGCAGGTTGCACTGCAAATTCAACTTTCATTACACATTTACTTTCTGGAGTCAGACAACACTCTTAACCTTCAACATCAGAAATTAAGTCAGTGACTTCCAGTTTCCCTTATGAGCTTTCATGGTATAGCAATGAATATAAAAAAATTGTACAAGACTTTCCTCATGAGAAAAACTTAGATGTTATCTAGTATGTCCCGTTTAAGTGCATGGTCATGATGCCCCTCAGGATGCTGACATCGCCTTGCTGAGTTTTCTTGTTCGTTTCTTTTATAATCAGGACATTTCTTAGCCCTGGAATCTCACCCAAGTGCCATTAAGAGAACACAAAATGGATTGTGACGAAATGATACACTGACTACAACAATCACATATCAGATAAGCAACACTGAAAAGCCAGGAAAGTGAGAATAACAAACAGGAGCAGAACCATAGGTCTACCGTGAACATCCAATTTTGGGAATCCTTATGATCAAATGGCAAAGTCTCAAAAAAATGCATATTGACACACTTCAGGAAGATATTCTCACTAAATAAGAACTAAAACAAATCAAGGCGCCACCCGAAAACCTCATAGCGTGTGCACAATAAAGTACCCTTATTCCCTATGCACACATGGGAAGCTGTTAACACTTCATTCTTTTTCCTCTAAACATGAGAAAAGGCTTCTTACAAGTTGGAGACCAATGGGGGAGGAGCTAGAATGTGAATACGATGCCATGAATTATTCAGAACACCCCTTAAATTCCAAATCTCATCAACACTTTGGGGCTGCACATTTGATGCACTATCAACCTGCACATGCCACCACATGGCATGATAAGAAACATGCAAGAAGAGCTATAACTTATGGATAGATTGATGGTAACAGGCTGTTCGCATGCCAGCAATTTGAGCACACCCAACCTTTACAATTTGGTAGACCAGCATGATTGACTTTGGGTGGATCAAAACCATCTTAGAACAAGTTCTCAAGATAAACACCAAATCAATTTGTCCAGTTAGAATTAAAAAGTTTCAACCATATACAAACAAACATCATGTCCCCCTGGCCTTCTTGTATTTCTCTTCTGTTGCAAATGCACAACTGGCTAATGGCACATCCCATGTACTCCATGTCTTTCCAGTCCTTTTGCAGAATGATTAGCAAAGAGAAATGCAGTCTAAACAAATGATAGATGAGTGGATAACAGCAATCCAGACTGGAGACCTGGAGAGAGAGGTCAAATACCGCTTTCACAATGACATCCACAGGGGGGAATACTTTGATATACTTAAGCTCCCATAAAACCCAAGCCCAATTAGGGCGTTGAGGATCATGGTCTTCTCCAGGAAAATGCTCCCTGGGAAGGCGAACTGCCTCCAGCCATGTCTTGCCACCATCTACTGACAGATCCACACGCTCAATACCACGGCCACCACCTGCAAGTGCATAACCACGGAAATTCACCTGCAATACAACCAGCCAAGGTGCTTTGAAGACTGGAACTGACCAGCGACCACAGTTCTCAAACACTGGAAGTTAAAAGCAAGAAGATCAGAAGTGAAGCACTGACCATTGTTCCATCCTCAACCACAATACCATCTCCTGGCTCACAAATTGCACTCTGCCAATGGCCAACTTAAAAGTTAATCAGCACTAATAGGAGAAGAACATGAACAGTATGCCTGTGCCCACAATAGAGAGCATTGTTCAGTTTCACAAAGTTCCATTTCTGTGAGTTTTTCAGAACTTGGGAAACCATGTTGAACAAAGGTTTCCAAACTAAAAAGGTAGAAACTCTAAATACTACCAAACTACCAAACCTGACTCTTCTCTAGCAGGGATGCCTAGAAGAAGAAAAAAAAGATTGAAAACAGCCAGAAGAATTACCTGGACAGGAAAATCCATCAGAGGACGTCTGGATTGCCAATCGATGTTGTGCCAGTCAATTGAGGGTGGAAACATCTTGTAGTCTTTTTGCATGAAGAAGCCCTATATCAGACAATATATGATAGCTCAGAACATATGAGATTCCTTGATTCCCCAAAACAAAGCTATAGCAGGGCCTGAGAAATATTGCACTACCTGGCACTCAAATTCAGATACTATGATGGTTTCTAACCACTTAACAGATCGGGCACCAATAACACCGGGAACCACCACTCGCAAAGGAAACCCATGATCTCGATTCAAGTCCTGTTTGACACAAAGCAAAACATAGCCCTTTTAACCCCAGTTACAGTACCCAAGACGGTTGCAATTCACAGATGAGGTCTTGTAAGACCTCAGAGGATGGACTTGTAATAAAGATGTTTCATTAAAATAGCAGCATCTATGCAACTGCAGAAGCAGTACTGTATACCTTGCCATTCATCTCATAGGCCAGTAAGATGTCTGCCTCTGGAGTTGTGGCATGTAGCAATGGAACCGATGCTTTGTAAGGCCCCCCTTCTTCCTCCTTCATACAAGAACATACCACCAAATCATAAATAGTAACACTCTCTCACATCCTCTCTCATTTCTCTTCCATTGTGAGTTGTCACATGACATTCTTGCAGTTGTCCTCCACTGTTCCTGTTCATGTATACCTGTTCACACTGGTCAACCTCAATATTAACTTTTCTCATCAATTAACTCTCAGTATTCCTCTCTGTATTTAATAGAATTCCCTTTCAGCCCCCTCCAAAATTGTGTATAGACTACATTATTGTGAGAAACTTGACACGAATGAGATTACCTTGCAAACATCACAGCTGACAAACTCCACATGCCTGCCACCTAAGGTTGTAACTCCTGTGCAATGTGGTACACCTGCCAGAGTAAGCACATCGGAAAGCCTAGCTCCTCCCCAAGCAGCTGTGAAACATAAAACCACAAAAATAAGTCAATACAGGTCTTTGCAAGTATCTTTTGTTAACACAAACAGAAGAAGAGAAGAAGCTGAAGCTTTAGGCAGCATACAATGCAAGACCTGAATCATGAAATAGCATAACCTGGTGCATAGGAAACTGATGTATGTCAGAAACCTAAATACAATAAATAGACCTGGCAGAGTCAGAATTACAACCGTGTTATTCATGCTACAAACCTCAAGTTCAAAGGGATGCACGACCTGTTAAATGGGGGAAAGACATGTTGGATATGGGAATGCAGAGAAATTACCTGTACCAAGAGCTGCAGCACCCCAACCAACTCCTTTGACTTTCCTTCTAGTACTCATTTCTGTCCTTCGATTTCCTGCACACTGAACTTGCCCCTGAATCAATATTGCTAAAACCTCTAGTACCACACATGCTACTATTAACAGATAATGGAGCTTCAAAAGAGTCATGGACCATCCTAATGTCAGACAACTGGATAAGTCAAGTAACAGCTGCCTTGAGCCTCCTAAAGGGAATGCTAGCCTTAGCCCATCTCAGAATAATAGAATAACATGGGCTATAAAACTTGCTTCTGTGCTTCCCTGCCATTCAGACTTGACTTCAATTGCCAAATTTACTTCATGCACCGGATTCAAAATGACTGAAAGCTTCCCTATTTGTGACCCTGATTCTCTGTGTTGAAAGATGAGGTCCACTTAATTTTATGATGAGGTAGGTGGTGCAACAGAGTGTCCCCAAACTACCTGCAAGGTTGCAGTAACCACATGTTTTGGCAGCTGCCTGCACACAATGATGTGAAAAATCAGGGAAAGAAAAAAAGGTCCTCTTGTTTCAAAGTGCAAGCACAACCCACCCTTATCACCTCATAAACAATAAGAATTCATCACGCCCTGCAGAATGTTCCAGTTGTGATTCAGTACACTTACCGCAAGTATTCAAGTGACAGAGAAAGTGGTTTTTCCACCAGTCCAGTGAGCACCAAATGATACCTGGAAGATGAGCATGACCTTTCAAAAATTGATTCCAAAAACAAACAAACAAATAGCTATGAATTATTGAGTTGTTCTCAAATCCATAAACAATTTTTCACTTGGTCTATTTCTCCAACCTGCTACAACATTTCCTTGCCTAGCTCTGAGGGAAAAAGAAAGAAAGACAGAACACGAACGTGGAAGGCTCCATAAGGACAGGAATAGGTCCATGGTTTCTTTTGTAGAACTTGTCCTCAGGAGTAATGTAGGACCGACTGAGTGCAAATGGTGATGGCTCTGCATTGAAAGGCTCCTGTATAGAGAAACAATGAAAGCCCACAAAGAAGTTCTCAATTTTCCAAAAGCTTCCTTCCTCAAATCCCACAACTCTGGTTCAGGTTTTTCTTTCATTAGGTTGCAAATGATGCTTATCCATTCAGTTTTGCTTCCCACTGTCAATCCAACCCTGCAAATTCCAAAATGGCTTCTATACAGAACGCTTATTACACTATCAGGAGGTCCAATGTCAGCCCATTTATCACATGCATTGCACATGTGGAGAGACTACGGTTGCATGATTTTTGTTTGCTTGCGCAGACCAAAGCAATGTAAAAACTCAACACTAAAAAATTCCACAGAATCATGATGGACAGTCGTTTTCTCAAGTAATATACAATCTAAGCAAAGAAGAAGACACTCCCGCAGTTTCACTTGAATACATGTACAATCATGCTGGCAACTGCAAGGCGAGTATTCTTTGCGAGTATAAGCAAAAACCCCAATGTCTGCACATTTTTCCTTGGAAGGAAACAAAAAAGTTTACCGGAAACAATAACTGCCGCAACGTTCGGTCTCAGACTCTCACCTTGGAATTTATCTGCAAGCTAGGGTCGCGGCGTGGCTCTTCCTCGTAAGTCTTGGGGCCCCGTAACTTACTCTTGTTCCGTTCAGGAATCTCCATAGCCGCAGCAGAGCCGCGACAATGGACCACAACAACAACACACGCAGCAGATTTGCACGAATTTCACAATTTCAAAAACAGAAAAAAGACAGAAGAACAAGAACAAGTGTACTAACAAGCCAGGAACATGGATAGAAGAAAAGAGACAGAAGGAAAGGAGCCAAGGAAGGGAATGGCAAAGCAATCCGCCATCGCCAGAACACGAGAGCAACAACAACTTCGCATGCAGATAAGGGAAAAGCTTCGAAGGACTGCTGACTCGGGAGAGAAGCAAGCGAGAATCGAAGTCCCAAAATCGAGGGGACACGGCTTAATCGAGGAGCAGAATCACGTGTCGAGGAACTACGAGATCTCGATCTAGGCCTCGAGTTTTGCACGTGACGACCATAAACCCTAACCCTAATCCTCCGGCGCCTCCGGTCTGTCTCCCTCGCCTGCTAGTGTCTTGGGGGACCTGCCGATTAGAACACACACACGGCTGTCCTATAAAGTAGAATCGCAGCTCCACAACCGTTCCATCTCCAGGATTGATGTTCGTAAAGTTTGGGCCATTCTTCCGTAATGTGGGAGCTAAGGAGGTTATCCTGTATCGGTCGCTGATGATGATTTATGAGAAATTTGTTTTGTTTTCGTTTTTTCTCTCCTTGCTTATATTTCTGTCTGTTATTTGTTTCACGTCGAAGCCGTTGGAGTAACCATGAGCGGACGCTTCTTGCAGCAATTTGAATAGAGATCTTAAAAGGCTGGGTTGCCGATATTGAGGAGCTTTAAGTTGCTTTGTGTTGTCCTGGTTCTTTTTATGAGGCTTTTGAATGCTTATGGTAGTGCGTGTTTTGATCACTGGGCCTATTTCCTTCTGCTGTGTTGCAACGAGTTTCTATAGGTGACTCTGACCAAGCTTGGTTTTCTCTTAATGGCTGCTTTATACGTGTTTTGTATGGAAACTGTGAACTTCTGCTTCAGGTTTCTGTTTTTAGGTTTCTGAAGCAGGAATAAGCATACGCGTCTGTAGTTCTGAGGGTATGTTTTTGGGGTCGAAATGCTTGTGCCAAGAGGCGTTACCACTTTGTTTTCTTCGCAAAGTGGGTGTCGGTGCGAGCAGAAAGAAACTTTGATGGGGCTTCGGATTTCCGAGGCGCTAGCTACCAGTCTCAAACCAATGCCGGTGCTTTTTCCTATGAGCTGGTGTTGACCTGTCTACTGGAACATCGAAATCTCGCGTATAATTTTCTTCTACAATATTATGCATAATATCCCTGGAACTTCAGAAAAGGAGTTCTGTCAGGGGGGGCGTCGTCAAAAGCAATGAACTAACTTTCATAGTAAGGAAGGAATTGTTTCTAGTTACTTGAGGTAACCCTAAAATGTAGAAATGCCGACGAAGAGCCCCCTCTGGAAGGCCCCTCTGGGATTAGGGCTAGGGTTTTTACCTTGAATGATGTAACGACCAAATGAATTTGAAAGGTGGTTAAAATGGGAAAATGCATGTCGCAAATTAGGGTTAGGGTTTTTACCTTGAATGATGTAACGACCAAATGAATTTGAAAGGTGGTTAAAAAGGGAAAATACATGTTGCAAATTGAGCCGTCTTCAACCTCAAATGCATTATTAAATAACATGTGCAAAGGAATCTCAAAACATTCAAAGCCTTTGTGTGATAGAATGTACAGAAATGTTAAAGCCTTTCAAAGCCTGTGTGAAGGAACGTTGAAAAACATGGGATTTATGAAATATATGCAATTGATGTAATCAGAATATTAAATTTTTGAGTAAAATAAATTTTGAAATCAAAAGGATTCAACTACATAGAATATCAGATATGTTTATAATTAGAAAAAGAAATTCTTATCAACTTTTATGGTTTTAAAAGTCTTGCTCACCTCAATTTGCAAATATTGGTGTATTGCCCACAAATTATATCCTTTCTTTTCCTTCTTCCCTTTTCTTACATCTTATATGTTTCCTTTTTGCTCTTTCTAAAGTTGATAACAAGTCATTCATCCTCTTATCCATGTGATTTGATTAATGACACTGATTTGAAAATAAGTTCTAACACTTACAACGCATTCATGCGATGTCAAAAACACACAGGATTCATAATCTTTTAAAGATTGCTTGAATGTTTTGATTCATATAATAAGGTAGAGCTTCAACACATGCTTGTAGAATAATTAATGAAAAGAAAGAAAATTCATTTCCAATTTCTGAATATTCCAAAAAGCTTGTTTTTTTTCATAATTGTTTTTCTTTGAAAAAAGTAAATTTACCAATTATAAAGTCTCACAAATAATATAATTAATGTTAAAGATACCAAGGTATTACAATGATAAATAGGATGTAAATATAAAAATGATATCCATGTACAATAGAATTATGTAATAGACAAGATGAATTATTTTTCCAGTAAATCATATTTGCAAAAGGGACAAGGATCATCAAATGAGTTCAAAAAGACATGCACACATGCCAATAATAATTTAAAGGGTTACCATAAGTTGCAAAGATTTTAAATTCATATGATAGAAAATCAATAATTTTTATATTGTAAATTTATTAGGATTTATCATCAAGAATTGGCATGTGTAATGAAAATAATGTTGATAGATGCCCATACAATTAATGATGGTCCAAATTGAATATTTAGTTAATGAATTTCAAAAAATAAAAATAAAAAGTCACAAACTTAATCAATTGTGAATACATAATGCTTTGTAAACATTCATTGTAAATTCTTATTCAGTTTTTTATTTTCATTGGCTCATTTTAAGCGTAGTCAATTTTACTTTATTGACGTTGTGTTATCATATGAGTAATGGAATTTGTCATTTATTGTGGGATTTGGGTCTTTTTTTAGAATTATCCAAAGTGTATACTTTTGAAATTATTATGTTATTATGTGCAGCTTGTCTAATTGTATTGAATATAATTCAATTTTATTTATCATAGGCGCGTTGAAGATTGATTTTACAAGACAACAAAATGTTAAATGTGGATTTCAAAGCTAATATTATTCACAACTATACCTCTTTGACCATTATTCAATCAATTTTCTTTTGTATTATTGCATATTCAATTTTTAAATTTTTTTGTGTCATCTTATTTAAATAATTTGACAAATGTACATTTTAAGTATTTAATTTATTTTCCCTCTCTTTTGAAGGATGAATTGGACGTCATTTGAAACATGTTTGTAAAAATATGAAAGTGTTGATATCACTTGACTTATGTTATATAATAATGATCTAATGCACAAAACTTAATCAAATGTTCAAAAACATATTAAAATAAGTTTTTATTCAAAAGAAAAACTACATTAAAAAACATTGAAGAAAATAACACACTTTTTTTTTGGTCTATTAATTTATTCAATTATTTCTTTTCACATAGAAGGTGAACATCACTTGTTGTGTAACATTTTAAATGAATGCAAACCATATGGAAGGAGATAAAAATATGTGGATGATGCCCAAACATAAAAAAACACATGAAAAAAAATGCTCCATTCAAAACCACAATCTATTGAATTTAACACAACTCTAAACAACTCTAATATCTTTAATTTTATTGTCAACCTTCATTCTTATTTTGTGTTTGAAACATATTGTCATTCAATCATTATGTGTTTTCGCATTTGTTACTTCTTTCTTTTGTGCATATAATTTTCAAAATAATATTTACATAATTACAAAAAAAAATCATTCAAATTTATAAATTTTATGAAACAAATTTAAAAAAAAACGAGATTGAATACCATGCATGCATAGTATCAAAACAATTCCATCATGACAAACTCCAATTTGAAATTATTCAATGTACAACAACATATAAAACTTAAACTTGTCCCAACTAAACCAATTCCAATGAATCATTGTCATTGGAATTTTCATATGTTCCCAATGCTGTTCTCCATGATATTCTCCAAGTTCCCAATGTGTTTCCCTAGTGTATTCCCAATAGCACCACATTTTATATGGATGGTCCTTTGCCAAAGTTCTTCCCTTCTCCCCTAAATAGGTGAGCTAAAAAGGGGTGCACTCCATCCATCCATCCTCAAATAGAAATTTGTTATTTTGGGAGCCTCTCAAGTTTCAGTGTTTTTTAGGTGATGGGCCAATCAAAATATCCTCCTAAAATTATGGATTTCATGCATAAAACCAAAAAACATCAACGCCAGCTATGCCCTAGAAATCTACCATTTTATGAGATCTGAATTCTAGAAATTCCGTAGATTTGTCCTTCTTCTGGATTGCGCTTCAATCCTTCCTTCGTCGCGCAAGCTTCCCTGGTGCACTGCAGTGTGCTCTTGGCGCTTGGCTTTCAGCTTCTTCTCTCTCTCTCTCTCTCTC
>Ga0116229_10006059_pt1 | contig 19571 bp, 13 predicted proteins | sample S1TSphgellanicum_3_FD_87313 | JGI IMG/M metagenome (GOLD analysis project Ga0116229, IMG submission 87313) | Host-associated microbial communities from peat moss isolated from Minnesota, USA - S1T2_Fc - Sphagnum magellanicum MG | ecosystem: Host-associated > Plants > Peat moss > Unclassified... | reverse complement strand
TACAACTGCTGCTCCATTCCCTTCAAGAGCGCGCCTGCTCTTTTGCTACACCTTTTCCTCCCTCCCCAAGAAGCTAAACTGCTAGCATGTGCAAGTCTCGCTATATTTAGCTACTGTCCGTCCGGATTAAAGGAAACTTCACATCGTCCTCGCTATATTTAGCTACTGTTCGTAGCCACTGTCCGTCCGGAATCAGGGGAAGGAACTTTCTTCCTTTACAATATATAATGTTACGTCACTCTATCATTGTATGAACCTTCCTATTGGTTTCCATAGATGAAGGGCCAAAATATCTTGTTATAATAGGTGAGCATGGATCCACTTGGCAAAAAACTAATTCACTTGGCAAACACCTCATTCACTTGGCAACATGTGATCCTTGCTTCTAAAAGTTACTTTAGCTTTGCTTCGAAAAAGGGTGCTGATTTTCATGGAAGTGTTACTTTTGAGCGTAGCCAAGCACTATTTCTAGCAAAATATGCCTTCAAAATATTTTACACCAATCAAAGCACCCATATGGTGCAAGTGTCACTTCACAGTTCGGACAGGTCAAGGATTGATGGAAATACAGACCTCATACTTGAGGTAAATGCAAATTTTGAGTCAACTTATGAATTGCTTGTCATCATTCCTTATGGGAACATAAAGACAGGCAGGATTGTTTTGAGTGTATTCAGACAGCATGTTCTACAGTTGGATTTGGCTTCTGAGAAATCACAGGGCATTCTGCTTTAAGTAGGCATTTCCTGTTTTTGCAATGGGATGTTTCAAGGACGTTTTTATCCAATACATAAGCCTACTTGTCATATAACTATTACAGTGACAAATGGATAATAACGGAATAATAATGAATGATCCGATAAAAAAAAGAATATGAAAACTTTTATGCTAATATCATTGAAAGAAGGAAGAGATGCATGGGACAAAAAATGAACCCATTTGGTTTTCGACTTGGTGTGATCCAAAATCATCATTCTTATTGATTCACATAATCGAAAAATTATTTTAAATTTCTTCAAGAAGATTGAGAAATGTGTAATTACATCAAAATTTACGTACGTAAACATATAAAAAGTTATTCTAATTATGGAGGAATTGCATGTATTAAGATAAAAAGAAAAACAAATTTGATTCAAGTCGAAATACATATGAGATTTCCCACATTATTGGTAGAAAGTCCCACATTATTGGTAGGTTGAACAATTGAAAGTAGATGTACAGAATCTTCTCCATTTTGGGGATCGTGAGCTTCACATGAATTGATTGTTTTGGTGACGGGACAATGAAAATGGCTCATCGCGAAAAATATAGAAAGGAACATGATAGACACCCCATCTAGTTAATAGATGTAACAAAAAGAACCCATATAATAATATGGATATAGGAACGAGGAAAATATCAAATTCATTCCTATATTTTCATTATCAAAAGAAGGGGCCTAGGATGAGGTGATAGTCTAACTCAGCCCGGCATTTTGGGAATGTCCCATGCATAGGCTTTACCTATCGTAAAGCATGAGGCAAAATTTATCTTGAACCAAACCTGTGTAAATCATGGGGTGAAGGAGTGGTAAGGATATTATGCATACTCCTCAATAGTTCAATAGTGAGGGAAATTATGCCTATTTAAAAGTGAAAGAACCCTCCATCTATTGAGGAGTAGGCACAGTAACCCTTTCATTTTCTAGAGGGAAATTGATGGACATAAGGTGCCCTTTATGTACACTATAATTTTTCACGATTTTGGGAGTTTCTATGTTTATTGCACACACTTAATCACCACCTCGGTGGGACCGGAACAACAAAATAATTATTATGAATTATAAATATAAATAATAATATTATAACTTGGTGTAATAATTTGGATAAAAATGAGAAATAAAATAATGAATTTTGCTTTGTGCTTTATTATAGTGCATGTACAATGATTTATTTACAATGATTTTAAAAAGTTATTATCGATATCATTGTGCGAACCTTATAGTTTTTGATGAGTGACCCCATCAAAGAAAAAATTTAGGCTTGTGTGATGAATTTTTTTTTGTGATGTAATTTTTATCCAAAAATTCAATTTTAAGTGTGTGAATGATTTTATCTCAAAAAAAATGTAAGGTTTCATATTTGCAGATTATGTGAGTGAAGAATATTATAAATATAAATATTATGTTATAATATGGTTGGATAATTTCTTTATATGCTAGAAAGAATTTAATAAAAAATTAACCCTCATAATTTCGAAACCCCTTAAACTACAAGATAAACTAAACACAAAGTTATAATGACATTGCACCTCTAGTAACCATAAAACATTCTAAGACATTTCCTGGTGACTTTAGAAGACACCTTAGGAATTCAACTCCCAAGTATTAAAAACATGCACCAATTGTTATTGTCGCAACCCCATTTTGGGGTTAAGTGTGAGAATGCAACTCACACTCCCAAAAATGGGAAAATGGAGTCCTTCGGGACTCCCGAAAATTTAGAAGACGATTTGAGGGGTCAAATCTCTTCGCCTTGGTGCGTTTTTTATATCAATGGAGATCTCTTGAAGCGTAGATGTTCAAAATGGCCTTGCATTGCCCATTTGGACATCTGTAACCCAAGTTATGGGCAAAAGAAGGGTCGGAAATCAAACTGCCAGTTTGACTCCCGATCATTAAAAGTCGGGAATCGATCTCTTCCCGACATCGCCTCAAGGAGTGCGACATGGCGTTGGAAAGCTCTCAACGAGAGCTACAACTTTGGTTTCGAGTTCATCCCGATTTGAGTTTGGGGCAAGGAGCTATGGCCGTCCAAAGTCTCGGGACTCCAACTCGGGATAGTTTCGGGACTCCAACTTGGGAGTCCCGGGAAAAAGAGCCATTCGGATGTAGCCTCTGCGGTGAGACGCAAAGAATACTATATGGGGGAAGGTGGTGGTTTCCCCTGAATCCGGGCTGTGGTGAATCTTGTGTGTAAAAGTGTCCGTGGTTTGTCCCAACACTTAAGGGTGTTCCCGAATGTGAACTAACCCTCTTGTAGTTAGTTTTGGATGCAGATTCGTGCTTGATCTTCTAGTCCATCTTCCTAGTCTAATCCCGGGACTTCTAGCACGCCCCTCTACCCCTCTTTAGTGCTGGAAGTCAGGAATGCCACTCAAGTCCCAACTTTCCGCAACTACACATAGTTGGACCCTCAAGTGAGTTCAACAAGGGATTTGGGAGTGCTTCAGTTATAGTGAAATCAAAGAAAATTTTATAAAGCATATTTTTCTTTTGTTGTCCCAGCGCATTTTGAAAAATGAAACGCCTTTATGACAGTCCATTATTTAAAACGCACTAGACAACTTTGTCATCTTTTCCATGTATCATGCGAAATAATTTAAAATAAAATGTGAGTGCATGTCTTTATGTTCAGTAAAACCTTTGGCCATGGGCTTTACTAGACACTTATTTGTCACTACCCTTTTGTCTTTAAATAAAACTAGTGGTAACCATGACCTTCGGACACCTGTGGTTACGCCACTCCAGCCACCCCGAACACGTAGTGGTCCCGACTGACATTGTGCGGGTATCAGAACCAGCTATGTGTACCCTCAGGTTATCAGTCCGGGTATTTACTCCATTATCCGTTGTGAAAAAACCCAAAACCCCGGTTTTGACATTTTGAACTTTGGTTCCTGAAAGTTTTGGAAATTTTCGAAAACACGCTCTTCTATATAACCGCTAGTTCTTTTAGTAGTGGAAGGGGGGGGGAAGGGGAAGGTTTTTATATCCGGTGCGGTGGGAGAGGGATGCGATCCGACCGTCATTCCTACCTTTCGGACGGTTGCAATGCTTTGTGGAAACGATTTGTACACGGAAACCGTGCTGATCCAACCCCCGTCACAGACTGACTCCGATCGCCCGCTGCTTCACCGGCCTCTCCCTCCCCCACCCCCCAAAACCCCCGTCAGACAAACTGGCGGCGAAAGATAGCTTGGAGAAGAAGGCAAGTTGTTCCCTTGGTTTGCTTGGTGCGGCCTTGTTTATATCTAAACTATCTGGTATATTCAGAGGCCGGGCCGGTTCTGCCATAGAAAACAACACTGGAATTGCCGCCATAGCAGACAATTCCAATTATGCCTATGAGGACTTAGTCTGTTTCTATGCAGAACGCCTTGTCGCAGACAAACTAAGCGAATTAATATATTAGATTGTGAACTTTTCACAATAATCTCATGTCTTTTCTAAGGGGATTATTTTTTCTTTCTAGAAAGGAGGTGAGCTCTTAAGCCACAAACTTAATTAGATGTGGAATGGGTGGGGCAAAATCCCTCCCACTTTTAAAGGAAACGTTGTTTTTTACATGATTCCGCTTTCATGTCATTCGCTTGACCCTAATTTCTAGTCGCGTTTTGGCAAAAATTTGCACCAAAAAAGAACGCTGCCGATGTGAACTCATATCTGTTGTCGGTGGCCGACTACTGATGGTGAGGAACCATCAGTCCTATTTCCTCGTTTGGAATTTTGTGGAAAGTGAAGAATTATTTCGTACATTTCGGGGGAAGAGCTTTCTCTTTATTGAAAATGGAACCTACAACAGCCCCTTGTACTCAACACATGGAACAAGCCCTGTACTGGACTCTTCCCTCTGATTGGCTGTTATTATTGACTCTTTCTTCACGGAAAAGGTAAAGGAGATTCTTGTCTTCAATTCCCAAAAACATATTCAGAACCCAAAGCTCAAAAAGTACGTTGTACAAACGTACATACCAGTTTTTAAAGTGATGAAACCCTGGTAAGCTTTATTGGGCCCTCCCCCCCACGGGGACAGGGACGATCGCATTGGATCCATCTTTTGAAAGTTTTACCTTCTTAAAACCAGTTTCACATTAGATGACCCAGTTTCTTTGGTGAAAGTGTTTAGACTGTTAAGATTGGAATGGATTGTTTTGGTGTTCACAGTGTGGACACAGAAAGTAGATGTACAACATCTTATCTATTGGCAAGGCCAACGTGTTTGTGATGCCTTGTTAAACAAAGCACCAATCCAATGGGGGCAAGGAACGACAAAGAGAGAGGACCCAAGTTTTCTAGCTACAAGTTACAACCTTATAAATGTTTTTTCTCATGTAAATTCTTATATCTATGTGAACACTTTTTCTTAATAAATTAGATTGAAAACTAGTATTAAATATATAATATTCCAAACGAAATAATTATCAAAATCGTACCACCCAAGGTAGGTGTATCTGGCAGCAGATTTTTATTATGCAACATGATTTGATTGGTTGTAAGGTCAAAATACAGACAAGACTCCTAAAACCTATGTACCAGGGATTCCTCTTCACATCATGGGAAGCTGCAAAACACCAGCCCCGAGACGCTCTATAGGTGGTCTGAAAACTGTCGGAAAGGCACTTCGGCATGTGCACCAGCTGTATTGCACGGGAAACACTAAATACACCCCCCCCCCCCCCCGCCGACCCCCCCCTCCCAATCGTGCTTTGTCTGGCGTCCTTTCTGGGCCCTGACAGTGCCGCCCTGCGGAGAACCAGACAGCTCTGGTAAAGACCTTGTACGATATTTATTTTTTATTTAACAAGACAACAAATGGGGATCTCAAAAAACATATTTTCCACCTTTGGTACAAGAAAAATGTGTCACCAAAAAAACAATTAGGGGAAAGGTCTATGCAAGGCTTTGGAAAATGTATCCAATAAGGTGTGGTTGTTCAAATGTGTGCATTTTCTTCCCCTTCCAAATATCTGCATCCACAACAGTACAATAGCCTTTACAGGAGAGTTTTCCTGAAAGTCATACTGTCTTCACCCTGTATTTGGGCCTCTTGTCACCCCGTATCCCCTCTTTGAGTGAGGTCCCCAAAGTAATGAAGTTTTACTAAATCTGGGCATGAAGTGCTGGAACTCAGGGTTTAATGCCTTGAAAGAGGGAGATGATTGTTTTTGATTGGGTAACAATAATGATTAACCCAGATGCTGACATTTAAGTAGTCTTACACTTTATGTTGCCCAGTTTTTCATATTTATGGATGAGGATTGTGGAAATATACTTAACACTATGTTGGAAGGGTAAACATTCATATTAACTAAAATAAGGGGTTTGAGTGGATAATTTATTCATTGTGCCCTTCATAGGAAAAATAAAATCTAATAGTACATAGCATATGACATTGCTTAATTATCATGTATATTCAATAATTCTAGAGATAATGATCCATTAAAATTGGTTTAGGGAGGACAACTTTAAATTTCACCAGTCATTCCTTTGAATGAGTTGTCCTTTGGACAGTTTCAAACTAGAATTTGTTTAATTGATTTCCAAATAAAGATGGATGCAAATGTGTCTTTTCAAATACACAAATTTTCAATAACTTCTATACCAATTTGCATCTCATTTATTTTTTTAATTCAATTGAATTTAATGATAATCAAATTGAATCAAAATCGAATTGAATTTGAATTCAATTCAATTGGATCTAAATTCATTCAATCTATTTGAATCAAATTTAGGATTTTGAATTTAATGCAATTTAATTTAGGGATTAAAATTTCAATCAATTCAATTCAAGTTGCATGCAATGTCATATTTTCATTTGAATTGAACTTAATTTTCACAAAATCAATTCAATTTTTTCAGTAGTGCATAGCAATGTGGAACGCAAGTAAATAAGTATAGGGCGAGTTTAGCCATGACAGCATATTGGGGTGAAAGGGTGGCCTTATATCTTTTCAATTGTCTTAAGATTGTGCAAGGGGTGCAATTGACCACTAAGAGTTTAAGCCCATTTTACAACTTTTTAATTTTTATCTTAACCTTAGTTTAAAATTTGGTTCAATTTGCTCATTTGTGAAACAAATTACAAATCCAACCATTAAATTCAAAGTTTTAAAACTCATAGTTCTTGTATACAAACTATAGCAATAATCAAACAAAGAATGATGAAAGCAAAATTAGAGTGAGCTCATACAGGATTGGGTAAGTGCTACCCAAGGTTGGACATGAAGCTTCACTAACCAAATAAAACTTTTGATGTGGATTATTGGATGTATTCCAATATGGCACTCACAATGACTTAATTACCTACTCACAAAAAAAATAAAATCAAAACAAATTGCAATTTTTGAAGGAAGAATGAACCCATGCAACTTTTGCGTGAATGTGAGAATCCATGACAGCAAATTCAAAAGGAACGCGCTGTTGGAACTCATGGGCTACCTCATAAATGAGTTTTCAAAGTTAGCCTAGTTAGGCTAGGAAAGCTCACTTGGGCTTTAGTGTGGTATGTCAAAAGCCTAATACTAGTGCAACACTGGTTACAACATGAACAACTGCAAAGGCTCAAAAGGGTGAGATCCAACAGAACAAAAGTTGCATGTGAGTACATAGAAGATAAATTCCTAGTTTTAGATTATATACAGTGTCTTTTTGTTTTTCTGCAGAACCAGGAAAAAACGTTGTAAAACCATATGCCAAACATCAAGGTCTGGGTGGTAGATTATGTCATTTTTCTATCACATTATATGACATAATCTTCCAGAGATGATCATACATTGGTACCAGTAAACAAAATCTCTGCTGAACATGAAACTTTAAAACAATTGTTGAATTTGCCACTCCAGAACTTAATGTCATGTAATGGACTCATCCTTGCCCATTATGTTGAGTGGGTCACTAAACTTGCCCTAGTGGGTTCACCTGGTGCCTTACCCAACATAATGGGCATGAGTTTGACTTAGTAACCAGGCCAGTTCAACACTAATTATATTATTTTCAGAAATGTTGAAAATTTCAAAAAATATTTTATTTTCAGTAATATTTATTCTGAAGGAATATATCATTTGTTGAAATGAAATCTCAGAATTTACTAATTAATGGACAAACGAATGGCCAAGGTGCTCCCCTTTTCCATAGTACATTATAAGTTGACAATGTCAATTTGGCATTCAATGTAAACCCAACGAATTTTTTAACAATGGGATTAATTGACAATATAGTTGATCTTGAAACCTGCTGGATTGTTGTGCATGGACCAATTCTTCTACCACCGACCTTTGTGTAAGATGCTATAACACAAAGGTACTTGGAAACACTTAGGTCTCCCAAATTTTTGAATGTTGCATTTTTTAACGTTGATGCTTTCATGTCAAAGATCTTGTTATGTTGCATGCAGTAATCTTAAATGCATATTTTTGTAAAATTCAATGATAATAGAATTTGTTGTTGTGTTATATGCATCTTTATGCCTTTACCAAGGTTAGTGTAAAAAATCATTCGCAATTTTGTTTCATCCATGTTTTATGACCACATGGGACTCCAATGACAGTTTTCAAAGTTCATGTAATTTATAAGAAAATGTAATCCCTTTAATCTTCTTGCTTCCTTGTTGCTTGCAATCCGTGGACTAATGTCTTTCAAGGCGATCCAAACTTTAATCTAATTCAAGGTTCCATGTAGGTAGCATATATTGCATGTTCATTTTCATCATTTGCCTAAAGAGGCTATGATTGAATGTTTGTACATATTGCACATTGTAGATCATTAAACAATAGGATGTCTAATTTTTAATTTTTTACATGACGTCTTTCAATAGTTTCTTCATATTCACAATTATCAATTATTATATTCTACAAAAAATATAAAAGAATTTAACCAATAGTTATGTTCACAAGTTTTTCTGTATCCATTTTCCTAAAAAATAAATATTCAAAATGATGTCATTCCTTTAGTTGGAAATTTGATTTATAGTATACATATTTTGCTAATGCCTTGAAAATGTATGTGAAATGTTAACAAGGTTCATGCAAGAAGGAAATTTATAAAGTCCAATGCTCTACAAGACATGGGAAAACCTATTATTGAGCATTGATGAAATCAAAGAGGAAATGTTGGAAAATGGTGATACCCTTGATTATGACATGATCCAGGTATGAAAATGAATTTGTAATGTTGTGTAAAACATTGTGAATAGGTAAAGTCATCCCCAATTCTATTGTTTTTTACCATCCTCATGAGCTTAGGTTTGCTTGTCCATGCTTGATTAGAAACACATCTATGGTACTTCTAACATTCATGTTTGTAAGTTGTTCCTATTGTTTCTATTAACATTTTTAATAAAATGTTTATTTGTTCTTGTATGTGTTCAAAATAGTTCCAATTGATGTTATAATAGTTTTTCGAGCATAAAACTTCCAATCATGTCCCAACAAGGCCAAGCACTTTTTACATGGAATTTGCAAGGACAAAAACTGTTGACCAAATTTGTAACCTTTGGGTACTATGAACTTGCAAGATAGCACAATGACATCAAATCCATGAAGGATCACCTTTCCACATGCACACAAATATTTTGCAAGGAAATTAGGACTTGGTAGTAGATATCTACTACCAAGTTACACAACCAACATACAAACTTTCAAGATATTTCACTAATTTCAAGGCTTTTGTACTTGCAATGGATTATCCCTTGTTGTTCACACAAATCTTATACATAAGAAAATTTGGGAGTGAGCGGACTAAAAGAAGGTTTGAAATGCAATGTTATACAACAAGTGTTCAAGCGCTCAAGGTATTTCAATGATTTTGTAATTGTTAACCATGACAATCCTTCATCATCAAACAAATTGTATGTAACAAAATTTGGGAATGAAAAGGAAAAAAAGGCTTCAAATATAAAGTACACACTAAACATTAAATATGGGATGATAAGTGATTTTAGGGTTTAGGGTTTAGGGTTACATGGATATATTGAATTGAATTTCACTTAAAATAATTGAAAATTAATCATTAATTTTTCAATTATATTTTGGTTGTAATGGATACATGCAACTAAAAATGCTTATAGTTGCCTTGGACAAGTGCCATATCTCCCAACTGTAAAACTAATATTTAATTAAAAATATATCGTTAAATTTTAATACTTATAATATTTCAATTTTAACATTTCATATCTTATTGATATTTTGTCTAAACAACAAAATTAAAAGTTCACTTTAAAATTATTTTCAATAATGCACAAAATTGATAATTTTTTTCAAAAAACAATCATTTCAACAAAAAAAAAACTTTTGAATTTCCTTGTTTAATAAAATTTCAATGACCATAATTTTGAAGAAAAAACTCAAGCACATGATTTATTAATGGAAAAGATTATTCAGTTAACACAACAATAAATTAATGATATATTATCTCCCAAATTTTTAACCAATGTTAATTCTAAAATATATCATAAAATTATGATGTAAAATATATCATAATTTTATTTATAAAATGTTAATCTAAATGTAATAGTATATAATTTATTGAAATATAATAATCAACAATAAATTGTAAATATTTTATAATTAAAAATATTTTCTAGTTTTTTTCAATTAATTCTATTATAAGTGATGTATATTAATTTGGAAATATTAGATTTCAAACTAAAAGATAATAAATAATTTTATATAATAAATAATTTTTTGGAATTTTTTATGCATATAGTATTTTAATGTTAATTTAATATTATGATAATTTAATCTAATATATATTAAATAAATGTAAATATAATTTATGTTATGTATGATGCCATTACTTTTATATCTAGTCTACCTAACCTAACTACTAACTAATGTAATATATTACTTATATATAGGTAATAATAGGTAGCCTATCCTAACTTAACTTAACTATTAATTAGCATGGACTACTAATTATTAATTATAAGCAATAATATTTTATCCTTGTGTAACCTTAAATCCTAATCTAGTTATTAGTTTATAATAACCTATATATCATAACCTACCTACTAGATCTAATAGGTAGGCTTGGATAAGCAAAATCATTACCCAATAGATAAATTTAAGTTAGGCTAACTATTATTGTTTAATAAGTATGTTAGTGTAGGCTAGGATAATGTAGAATTATATTACCACCAATGTTAAGATTAAATATAATTTTATAAACTTTGACAATCAATTGCAATCACAAATTTGATGCAACATGTGGTCTAATCATCTATGTATCATTCACAAAATATGTTTAAGCAATCACAAAATTGATTCGGTTTGCATCTAACAATAGAATCTAACAATAATTGATAACATATGTTGACTTTTCATCAATTTTTTTTCTAAACCAATACCCCATATAATCAGAAATTATAGTTGCATTTATGACTATAATTTAAATCCATTTGTTTTATAATCACATATGTAATTATTAACATTTGCAACTTAGTGACATGTAGAACTACTACATATTTTGTCACAAAATGAATTGATTTGGACAATAGTCACACCCTAATCGCAAACACATGGTTCGAACATGAAGAAAATTTCTTCTAGTGTTTTAGTGATGATGATTCATCAAAATTGGATTAGATAGAATATCAATAAGGTCCCGTATGTTACATCCTACCAAATCCCAACCTCTAATCTTAAGTAAAGAGGCATGGAAAGGTGTTTTTTCAAATTTTTTAATTTTTTTTTAAAAATTCAACACTATCACTATGGGTAAAAACATAGTCAAAAAAGCTAGGGGTGCCAAGGTAAAAGTCATTTCCAAGGACTACACATGACACGTATCATTTTTGTGTTGGTTTATAACTTTAAAATTTGTATTTAAGGTACCCCTTTAACACTACATTTTAGATATAAATACATTTTGATTACAAATTGATTTTATATCATGTACATTATGCATTCATGCCATCTCTCACATAAATATGAACAATTTTTGTTAAAGGCACATTTTCAAAATCCATAATTTTCAAGTTCAAAATCATTTTTGAGCCAAATGTGCTGAAATTCATTATAAAAAAAAAATCATATATTCAAGCCTTTTGCCCTTCTAACCATCAATGTTAAAATCCTCTTCAATTTTTAAAAGGAATGTTGCACATTTCGTAAAAAAAAAGACGTTTGGAAAAAAACAAGGACTGTCCACTTTTGAGGCTTGAGTGTTTTGAACATGCAAAACCATTTTTGATTTGTGTCAAACTTTAAGCATGTAAATTTTGTTGTTAATGGAAAATAATTCCAAAAAAAAAAGACATTCCAAACTATTATGCTTCACTTGTGATCTTTCAAATATACACAAATGTAGTTTTAAGGAGTCTCCACCCACTTGTGTGGCTTTTTTGACTATGATTTTACCCTTATGAAAAACCATTTTTGTGAAAATTTCACTACCCCACAACTAGGTGTCCAAAAAAACTAATGTGTAATTATTTTATAATTATTCGAAGGAAATACAGGGAATTAAAAAATGAAATGCAACATTAAAATTTCCCTAAATTCTACTACAATCGCATGTTAGATGCAAAATAGACCCCGATATAAATGTAATACACGTGCCATATATATGGTTGTGGTCAACTATATATTGACTTTGTGGGCAAGTTGTATGAAAGTTGTAATTGACAACCACCATACAACTAGCAAAAATGTAGCAGTAAATCAACAATTATTGTGTAATTATAGCATTGATGTGTACAATAATGCCTCATGTATGCATTGCCATTGTTTATTATATTTAGAAATTTCAACTCCTTTGTAATTAGTTATCAATTGCCATGCAACTAGATTTCTATTACAACTAGTGTATAATTAAATTTCAACTACATGTATAAATTTGAAATTTGAAATTTACATGAGATATGCAAGGCCATGTGACACATGGTTATAGGTCTTTATAGATCTTGTGATTTATACCTATGCTTATTATGCACTTGTGCCTAGTGTCCAAAATATCTAAAGGATGAATAAAGAAATGATTATTCTTTTTAATTTTAAATTTGTTTATTTCTTATGAACCAACTAGGAAAGTTCATATTATATTACAATCTTCTACATTTTAACTTTTACTTTAGAGAATGACGCATTCAAAAATAAAGTAAATTCAATTCAATTTCATTTTAATAACACGAAGTAAAAATGTCTTTTTTTATTGTTCATTTCTTTGTTTGATGATTTTTTTAAAAAACATTTGCTTGAAACCATCAAAATCTTGTTTTTCATGAAAATTTTAATTTTTGGGTCTAATGAATAGGAATATTAAAATTGAACACCCATGGTGTTTTATGCATTTGCAATATCATTCACTATTCTTGCACACATAAGAATATTATGTTGCTAGGTCATTAGTTCTTATATTACTAAAATTGATTACCATAATACATGAATGGTTTTGGAATAAATTAAATATTTTTTATTTTGCCAATTTTTTGAAAAAATATTTACTACTTGTGCTAAAATTTTAATAATTATTATAAAATTAAGTTGTAAAGTATTTCGACTATTAGGTTTGAACTTCAGTCTTGCCAGTTTTAGAAGTTAAGAATGTGATACTTTAGACACACTTAGATTGTTTTACAAAAACAACAAAATCATGGTTATTATTTTATATAAACATTACCTATTGAAAATTTCAAAATAAAAAAATCCAACTATTGAAGTTAAGATTTGAAATTTAATTAATTATTCACAATTTGTTGTTAAATCCATTCAAATAATATAATATGAACTTTGATGTTGCAGGTCCCAAGGCATTCAACTTTAATAAACTTTTGTGTTAAAACAACAAAGGTGAAAGTAAGTTTACATCTACATGTGAAAAAATTTAAAACCAATTTACTTCAATTTTTCTTATAACTTATTTTGAATTTGAATGGTTGTTTGTAAATGAAATTGAAACATTGTATATTTTACATTACCAATGTCGAATAAAATCATGGTAAAATAGACCAAAGAATCAACTTGCAACATATATGGAAAGTGATCATCAAGTAGGCCTTGGTATATAGAATTTTAAACTATTATTTACTTCAATGTTAAATTATGTAAAGTTCTTTAACTTTGCTATAACTATATTTTAAAAACACATATTTAAAATATATTTATATATATTCATCAAAATTCAAGCAAATGTCACAACCTATAAAGTAGATTAAAATTCAAGCACAAGTAGATTAAATATTGGATTTATTTTATTTTTAAGTCAATCACATGTTAAATATATTGGTGACCTTTTAAATTTTCATAGTCAAATCAAAATATATTTAATTTCTAATGTAAAAGTAAGAATGAACATAATATTAACATGTTAGTCTCATTTTTATTTGTTATTTATTTTTATTTTACTAAATTTTTCAAATTTTGTATTCAACTCATCAAAATTCAATGGAAGCATGGAGGTTTCCATAAGGAAACTTTTAAAAAGTCTTGAATATACTTTCTTATGTTTATGTTGAAAAACTACCATATATTAAAATTTGGATTTGGCGGACATACTTTTTGGTCCACTTTACCATGCTTGGACCCTGTCATTGTCTTCATGTACTTGTCTAAATCCTCCATAATAAACTTTAACTTCTTTAACTTGAATTATGAAAAATAATGATTTCCAAGACTAGATTACCATGCAACTAGATGTCCATTGCATCTAATGTATAATTAAATTTCAACTACTTGCACAAATATCAAATGTTCTTGTGCATAGGGATATTATATTGTTAAGTTGTTAAGTTTTATACAACTAAAATGAATTATTGATTATAAACTTTGATGTAGGTTTTAAAAGATTCCAATACAATAGATTTTTACACTAAAACAATGAAAGTGAAGGTAAGTTTACACACCTACATGTGAAAAGTTTATGACCAATTTACTCCAATTTTTTTTATTATGCTTTACTTTGAATTTAAATGGTTGTTTGTGAATGTGAAGCTTGCAGTTTAATCATTTTATTGCTATGATGTGTTGTTATGAACTTTAAAATATGAACATTAAATTACTTTTCACATGCAATAATGTTATTCTTACATTGATGTGCATGCATCATTTCACATTTGGTAGTTATCAAATTATAGCCCAACTTTTGAATAATAATAAGATGAACCTCTTAGCATTATATAACAATATGTATTTGATAGGATATTTGATAACAATAGTTTTAGCAAGTTTTAATTTACCATTGGAAGGGACCATGGACAACAAAACATATTCATATAAGTTTTATTTTTCAAGATTGAATATTAATATATACAATTGTATTATTGGAGTAAATGTTTGCCATTATTATCTAATGAACTTATGTAATGTGTTTCATGATACAAAATTATCATTGCCAATTCCAATAGACACAAAATAATAATATCCATAAATGGACATTAATTACAAAATGATTCCATGAACAAATTGATAAGTTGCAATTTAAAACCATATTAATTAAATTCAAATTGTAACATAATGTTATTAGCAATATTCAATAGTGCAACATACTACAATTTGGTAATGCATTATTTGCAAGTTAGTTTCAATGGTGATACTTATAACTAAGAAGGGAACTCAACGTGCAACAAGTGCATACAATTATCCTTCATTGCAAACTTGTCCATGTAACTTTGAACTCCACATGAATGAAAAAAACTTGATGCAAAACAAGTTCAATAATTTAAAGGTGAGAATGTATTTAGGTTTAGAGTACCTAAGTTTCCATTAGCAAGTGTGTAGGCTTCTCATCATACACTCCAACATCCAAGCACTTTCTTTTCATATCAGATTTGTTAAGACTAACTTGAGTCTCAAATGCCCACCAAGCAATTGCAGCTTTCTTCACAACATTTGTGCATTTGTTGGTTCTTTTCTTCTTAATGGAAAGTGACCATGAGGGGATGCTTACATCATTGACTAACCTCTATCTATCATATGAAGGATGAAAACACATTAAAGGTGAACTAATTTTCACAAAAAAATGTATAATAAGTAGTGTGATACATAATAAGTTAAAATTTTGATGACATCCTTTAATCCTAAACACAAGAAAAAAACTTTAGAATTTGCATGATAACATTTTGAAACTCAAGGTTCATTTTGAATCAAAATTAATCTTAATCCAATACCTAGTTGAAAAGGTGGATAAAATAAAATATATCACTTACATTTTTTCAATGGCCATAGGGCTTCATGTTTGTGGTTCATGAAACATTACCAAATAAAGAAAATTGAAAAAATAATGCGAATTTCATTTATAAAATCTTCTCCTCTTCCATATAATAGTGGGGTTTTCTTTAAAAAAGGCATTATTATGCATTTATTGTTAAACAAATGTAAAAAACACATTTTTTGAATGAATTTTCAACCAAAAATTTTAAAATTCTAAATGGTTTTACATTTAATTGGTGTATATCAATTCTATTCACCATTAAACAATTCAACAAAAAATTACACTCACAACCCTGGTTTTGAAATATATATGTAATTTTTCATAGTTTGTAACATGTATTATTTCATCACATATATACTACATAAGTTCAAGTTCTTCAAGGTTTTTTTTTTATTCTATTTATTTAAATAAATAAAATCAAGTATTCTTAAAACAAACAAAAATAATCTAATATGTGATCTCCATATGTACCAAAAAACTAAATGGATAATTATTGTATTTGTGACAACAAATTTTTGGGTGTTTAGTGTGCTTATGTCTTGCATGAACAATGCTTATAGGGTGTACACTTAAAACTCTTATAATCATAATCATGAAGGAAGATGGTCTTGCATTAATGCTTGTAGAAATGAGATAATATTTATTAGCAAATTCAACATTAAAGTTAAATCTTTTGACCTCCTTTATGGACTTGTTTACTTTTGCAAGAACTTTTTGTTGTACAATAACAATTTTGCTAACAAAAATGTAGTTAGGTATTAAGATTAAGAACTATATTTTGGGATTTGAAATGACCTTTTGATGCACAAGTTTCTTGTTTTGTGGCCCTTGATTAACAACAAGGGTTGAAGAAATATAATCCACTACAACAAAAGGTGTCCCTGTATGCCAAATGATTTCATTGGATTTTGAATAAATTCACTAGTTGTAGTGAACAAAGACCAATGGAAAAGCAATGAATTCATTGGTTTAATGAACGGGGATTAGTAACTGTACCCACATTTTGTAGTAGTGATATGAAATGCTTGATATTAATATTGTGACAGATGCCAATGCTATGGAATCCATTCATTTGAATGTTCATCCATGACTTGTAATAAATTTATACCTAACCTTTAATTTAATTTCAGTTCACTTTTAATTAACTTCCAATTAAAATTTAGTTGATTCTTAATTAAATTTGAATTCACTTTTAATTAATTCTTGTTTCATTTTAAATTCACTTTTAGCTAATTTTTAGTTCACCTCTAATTGATTCTCAGTTAATTACTAATTCACTTTTAGTTGAATTTTAATCCACTCTTAGTTGAATTTTAATTCACTCATAGTTCACACATGGGCACACATGGGTGAACATGGGCCACATGTAGGTTGGAAATTTCCTTGAGTTCAGTGCCCAATAGGTATAAATAGAATAAAAATTCCCCATTACTTTTAATCTGTTCAACATTAGTTTTAAGTACGTTTTCTTATCATAACCTTTTTTCTTTTTTTTTTCCTTGTAATAAAATATTATTGGATTTTTATTTCGTAAGTGTCATGTTTTTATTTTTGTTCTTCTTGTTTCACAATCTAGATATTGAATTAGGCTTATCCTTGTTTTTGACTTAATTAAGAAATCCTATTGACTTAGTTGTTTTCATGTTCATGATAATTTGAACAAACTCACATTAAGCCCATTTTTGTTATTTCTTTCGAAATCATGTCTATATTAATAAAAGAAGTCCTTGCTAACCTTAAGAATTTTGAACAGGATAATCAAGCACTTTGTGAATCTATTTTTCATTTACAAACTAATCAAATTTCGACTTCTTTGGGACGTGTTTATGTAACACAACCCCAATCAAAGGAACCACAAATCAGCCTACCTAACAAGTTTGATAACACACATTCAAAATTTCGAGGTTTTGTCAACCAAATGCATTTGGCCATCTAACTTCATCTTCATCGGTATCTAATTAGCCCAATCCAAGTTGGACTCATTGACACTTTATTGTCAAGCATGGCCTTTGTTTGGTTCACACCTTTGTTGAAGCATCAATCACATTTGTTCAACAACTTTGAAATGTATTTTGAAAAGTTCAATGCTACCTTTGGAAATTCAAATAAAAAACGCACATCTAACATCAAGATACGATCTCTTTGTCAAGGATCACATTTAGCTGCTATATATGGATTAGAGTTAATTTGCAATATTTCATGGGGTGAAACAACACTCATAAATTAGTTTTAATTTGGGTTACAAGGTGATGTGAAGGATTTGCTACTCACATTGCCAAACCTTTCAACATTATATCAAGCCATTGCATAAGTTGTTCAGTGTGACAACAAGTTTTTTGAATGTTGACAAGAGAGGCATCATGAATCAACATGGATAACACAAAGGAATTTTGCACCACTAGCAACACGAAGGAGTTTTCGACTTCCAATGCCAATCCAACCTTTGGTAACTTCACCAAAGGATGACCCCATGCAAATCGATAAAACAAGCCCCTCATGGAGTAGGAGAAACAACATCGATGTACAAACAATCTTTGTTTGTATTGTGGAGAGCCAAGTCATGTTGCTTGCAAATGTCCAAAGAAATGTGGTCCACATGCAACATGTGCCATTTCTATTACTAATCCATAAGTAAAGGAGTTGGAAAATGAACATGTTTAGTCTTAGTAGGGACTATGAGGTTGGACCTTAATGCATCATGTAATGAAAATGGTCCTAGCCTATCTACAGATCTAGCACCATGTTTTTCGGTGCTAATCATTGTCAAATGTAATAAGCTTGTGATAATGGAAACCCAAACACTTTCTTGATTTTGGTGCATTAACATGTTTCATTAACAAACAACTAGTGCGACAATACAAGTTGGCTTTAGAAGAAAAGAACACACCAATGTTGGTTGAAGTCATTGATGGTTGAAACCTTTCATTAAGACTAATCACATATGAAACCAAGGCATTAGATGTTACCATTAGTTTTCACACTAGCAAGGTGGTCTTCAATGTCACCAAGAAATCTTGTCATCATTGTTCAATTAAAATATTTAATTAACACTTGCATAACTCCCCCACTTAAAATTTGCATTTCAGCCTTTTAATGACAATTTGAAAAACATTATATTTTAAGATCCTGTAAAAACCACACATTAAAAACTAATTAGTATTCACAACATAAACAAAATTCACACATCTTTTTTGTGAATTGAAATCAGACATAACACAATTTCAAATCAAAGGTCATTTTATCATGATTCACAACCTTAAACCCTAGATATGAATATTCACCAAAATAATGTGCATCTAAAAAATGTTATTGAAATATGCAAAGATTTAGTAGCTACACTTATAAACAAATGTAATTGAAAATGGAAGGGAAATTTGTGACCATAAACATTCGATCCAACAAAGAATTGAAAGAGAAAAAACATGAACAACCCAAAGTGTGATTGTTAATACAATTGCATTTTCTGTGCAAGAAAAAAACGTGGGTTGAGTCCAAGCATGAGACACTTTAGACATGTTTGTAAATGCAACGTGATGTTATTTCTATGAACATGAAAATAGATAGGTCTCACGTTTGAACAAGAGCAAGTTGGCACCTATTAATGACAACATAACCTAAGGAAAAAAAAAAAAAAAAAAAAAAAAAGAAAAAAAAAAAAAAAAAATAG
>Ga0116229_10006057_pt1 | contig 19580 bp, 17 predicted proteins | sample S1TSphgellanicum_3_FD_87313 | JGI IMG/M metagenome (GOLD analysis project Ga0116229, IMG submission 87313) | Host-associated microbial communities from peat moss isolated from Minnesota, USA - S1T2_Fc - Sphagnum magellanicum MG | ecosystem: Host-associated > Plants > Peat moss > Unclassified... | reverse complement strand
GCGTTCGTCAATCACCCGAACATCCTCACAGTCACCATCGCCCCACCGCAGAAAATCACCATCGGCCAGGTCTCCCAGGCAGAAGTCACCACCCGCGCCCACCTGCTCGGCCTCCACGTCCAGGCAAAGTAACCCACGAACCAACCGCGCCGTCGCGGTTCTCGCTCACAACGCCGCCGCCATCTCCGCGAGCCTGGCGATGGTGTTCATATTGCGTGCGGTGCCGGTGACGGCCGCCGGGATGCGCAGCCGGGAGACACCCTGGCCGCCGGGATAGAACACGTAGATCGCGCGCTTGCCCAACATCAGCTGCTCGTCATCTCGTCCGGCGGCCTGCGCCAAGGCATCCTGCGGCAGGGCCCCATCGACGAATATACCTACAACGCGATTGCCTGGTTTGGCCGAGAACGGATTTGCCTTGACGATATCTGCAATCTCCTCCGCGCTCCTGATCAGCACGCCCACCTTCTTGCCCGCATATTCCTGCAATTTTGTATCGAGGGCCGCCTTGATCCAGGCCTCGTGCAGAGCGCTGCGAAACACCACATTCCCGCTCGCGATATAGGTTTTCACCTGGGTAAAGCCGAGATCTTCGCACATGGCGCGCAGATCCTCCATCGGCAGCTTGCCGGTGCCGCCGACATTCACCGCCCGCAGCAGGGCTACATACGATCTCATCGGATCACGCCCCGTTACGCGAGCGACACGGCGTGTTGCCAGCCCCCCCGCAGTCGCGCCCTGGTCTGGCCGTCCATCGCCGGCACCCAATGCCGATCCGCCCGCCACTGGCCGCGCAATTCATCCAGCCCGCTCCAGAAGCCGGTAGCCAGACCAGCGGCATAAGCGGCGCCAAGGGCGGTGGTTTCGGTCACCCAAGGGCGGACCACGGTTCGGTCCAGAATATCCGCCTGGAACTGCATCAGTGGTTCGCTGCGCACCATGCCGCCATCTACCCGCAATTCGCGCAATGCCACGCCGGAATCCTCCACCATGGCGCGCACCACATCGTCGGTCTGGTAGGCGGCCGCTTCCAAAGCCGCGCGGCAGATATGGGATTTTTGCGCAAAGCGGGTCAGGCCGCAGATAATGCCGCGGGCGTCCTCGCGCCAATACGGGGCGTAGAGGCCGGAGAAGGCGGGCACGATATACACGCCGCCATTATCCGGCACGCTGGCGGCCAACGCGTCCACATCGGAGGATTGCCCGATCAGGCCGAGATTGTCGCGCAGCCACTGCACCAACGCGCCGGTGATGGCGATGGAGCCCTCCAGCGCGTAGCAGGCCGGCGCATCGCCCAGTTTATAAGCGACCGTGGTGATCAACCCATGGTTTGAGGCGACCGGCGCGGCGCCTGTGTTCATCAGCAGGAAATTGCCGGTGCCATAGGTGTTCTTGGCTTCGCCTGGAGAAAAACATACCTGGCCGACCATGGCCGCCTGCTGGTCGCCCAGAATGCCGGCGATCGGCACGCCCGCCAAAGCCGGGCAGGCGCGCGGCAGGATATGAGCGATATGGCCGGATGAGGCGGCAATGCGCGGCAGGCAGGCGGGCGGAATGTCGAATGCGTCCAGCAGCGCCGGCGACCAGCTCAGCGCCTCCAGATCCATCAGCTGGGTGCGGCTGGCATTGGTCACATCGGTCACATGGATGCCGGCCAGGCTCCAGATCAGCCAGCTATCGACGGTGCCGAACAGGGCGTCGCCGGCTTCGGCCATGGCGCGGGCATCGGGCACATTGTCCAGCAGCCATTGCAGTTTCAGCGCGGAAAAATAGCTGGCCAAATGCAGGCCGGTCTGCGCCTGGAAGCGCGCCTTGCCGCCATCTGCGCTATAAGCCGCCACCAGCTTGTCCACCCTGGTATCCTGCCAGACCAGAGCCGGGTGCAGCGGTCGGCCGGTGCGCCGGTTCCACAGCAGGGTGGTCTCGCGCTGGTTGGTGATCCCCACGGCGTGCAGATCAGCCGCCCCGATCCCGGCTCTGCCCATCGCCTCGGCGGCGGTTTCCCGCACATTGTTCAGGATCTCGTCCGGATCATGCTCTACCCAGCCGGGCTGCGGGGTGTATTGCCCGTGCTCCTTCTGCGCCACCGAAACCACCCGCCCAGCGCGGTCGAACACGATGAACCGGCTGCTGGTGGTGCCCTGGTCGATCGCGCCGATAAAATCCGTCATGCGGCAAGCTCCGGCTGGAGGGGCAGGCGTGCGGCGGTGCCAGCCGGCACATGCAGCCCAAGCTTGGAGCGGCGCCACAATATGTCATCCGCGGTGCTGGCGAATTCCTCGGCGACCAGATAGCGGATTTCCGCCGACGTCAGTCCGCCGCCAAAATCCTCGCCCAGTCCGTCCATGGAGGTGGCCTGGCCCAGAATGCGGCTGGCCCGGGTGCCATAGGCGCGCGCCAGCCGGCGCGCCAGGGGCTTTGGCAGAAACGGATAGGCGGCCGAAAAATCGGTCAGAAACGCCGCGAAATCGCCGCCCGGAAAATCGCCGCCGGGCAGCGGCGTGCCGCCGGTCCAGCTTTCGCCGCCAACCCCCAATTTGGCCAAGGCAGCCTCCGCCAGGCGCCGATAGGTGGTGATCTTGCCGCCGAACACCGAAAGACAGGGCGCTTCGCCTGCCGGCGCATCCAGCTCCAGCACGTAGTCCCGCGTCACCGCGGAGGCATTCTCCGCCCCGTCATCATGCAGGGGCCGCACGCCGGCATAGCTCCATACCACATCGGCGGGCGTCACCGGCGTTGCCAGCCAGCGCGACACGCTCTCGCACAGATAGGCGGTTTCATCCCGGGTGATCGCCACCTCGGCGGGGTCTTCGGTCCAGGGCAGGTCGGTGGTGCCGATCAGCGAGAACCTGCCCTCATACGGGATCACGAACACCACCCTTTTATCGGGGTTCTGCAGCAGATAGGCGTGGTCGCCCTCATGGAGCCGCTTCACCACGATATGGCTGCCCTTCACCAGCCTGGTGCGAGCACCCGAATTGCTGCCCAGCGCGCCGGCGAGCACATCGGCCACCCAAGGCCCGGCCGCATTCACCACACGCCGCGCGGTGACGGTATCGCGGTCGCCGCCGCTGGTTTGCAGGGTTGCGTGCCAAAGCCCGTCCTGCCGCCGGGCGGAGATCAGTTTGGTGCGGGTGCGCACGCTCGCCCCCCGCTCGGCCGCGTCCATCGCGTTCAGCACCACCAGCCGGCTATCCTCCACCCAGCAATCCGAATAGGCGAAACCGCGCGAAACCTCCGGTTTCAGCCCGGCGCCGAAGCCGCCGCCGCTGAACCGCAGGGCAGAGGAGCCCGGCAAGGTTTTCCGTCCGCCCAGATGATCATACAGGAACAGCCCAAGCCGCAGCAGCCAGGCCGGTCGCATGGATGGCCCATAAGGCAGCACGAACCGCATCGGCCAGACGATATGCGGGGCAATGGCCAGCAGCCTTTCCCGCTCCGCCAGCGCCTCTCTGACCAGGCGGAACTCGTAATATTCCAGATAGCGCAGCCCCCCATGCACCAGCTTGGTGCTGGCCGAGGAGGTGTGCGCCGCCAGATCGTCCTGCTCCACCAGGCATACGGAAAGGCCACGGCCGGCGGCATCCCGGGCGATGCCAGTGCCGTTGATGCCGCCGCCGATGATCAGCAGGTCGTAGGTGGTCACGCGAAACTCTCCTTGGAGGCAGGCTTCTGTGGTTTGAAAAAGCACCAGATTTCGCCGGTGCAGGACTGCGGATAAGGGCGGGGCTGGGATGACGGCGCTGCGCTTGCCAAGGGCGCGGACCGATCATAGGACACAACGATGCCCACAGGACGTCACCAGATGAGTGCCACAAAGCCCTGGTCGCCGCAGAGCTGGCGTGACCACCCGATTCGCCAGGCGCCCAGCTACCCGGATACTGCCGCCCTGGGGGCTGCCGAAGCGCGGCTGAAAACCTACCCGCCGCTGGTGTTTGCCGGCGAGGCGCGCCGCCTGAAAGCCGCCCTGGCCCTGGCCGCGGAAGGCCGCGCCTTCGTGCTGCAAGGCGGCGATTGCGCCGAGAGTTTCTCCGATTTCAATGCCAACTCGGTGCGCGACACGTTCCGGGTGCTCCTGCAAATGGCCGTGGTCCTCACTTTCGGCGCCACCGTGCCGATCGTAAAGATCGGCCGGATGGCCGGCCAGTTCGCCAAGCCGCGCTCTTCCGATATGGAGACGCTGGATGGCGTGGCGCTGCCCAGCTATCGCGGCGACATTATCAACGGCCCCGATTTCAATGCCGCCGCCCGTATCCCGGACCCGGCAAGGATGGAAACCGCTTATTTCCAGTCGGCCGGCCGGATGAATCTCTTACGCGCCTTCGCTAGCGGCGGGTATGCCGATTTGCACCAGGTGCATCGCTGGAACCTGGATTTTGTGGCGCGTTCCCCTCTGGCGGCGCGCTACCAGGATTTGGCGACGCGCATCGATGAGACGCTTGGGTTCATGGCGGCGTGCGGCATCGGCAGCGCCAATACCGCGCAGATACGAGAGACCGAGTTCTACACCAGCCACGAGGCGCTGCTGCTGCCCTATGAGCAGGCGCTGACCCGCGTCGATAGCACCAGCGGCGACTGGTATGGCTGTTCGGCCAATTTCCTGTGGATCGGCGACCGCACCCGCCAGGTGGATGGCGCGCATGTGGAATTTTTGCGCGGCATCCGCAACCCGATCGGCATCAAGGTGGGGCCGAGCACCCCGGTGGACGATCTGCTGCGGCTGATCGATATTCTGCATCCCGATGACGAGCCTGGGCGGCTGACGCTGATCAGCCGGATGGGCGCTGAGAAGGTGCACACCCATCTGGCGCCGCTGCTGCGCGCGGTGCAGCGCGTTGGCAAGAAGATCGTCTGGGTGTGCGACCCGATGCATGGCAACACCATCAGCACCGCGCAGAACGTGAAGACCCGCAATTTCGAATCGATTTTGGCCGAGATGCGCGGCTTCTTCGATGTGTTTGCCGGCGAAGGCGTGCGGCCAGGCGGCGTGCATGTGGAAATGACCGGCCAGCCAGTGACCGAATGCGTGGGCGGGGCGCATCGGCTGACGGAAGCCGATCTCAGCCAGCGTTACGAAACATTTTGCGATCCGCGGCTGAATGCCGAGCAATCGCTCGAACTGGCGTTTCTGGTGGCGGCGGAGCTGAAGGCGCGCCGGGTGGCGCTCGCCGCGCCGGCCATCGCCGCGCAATGACGCATAGCGCGTTCGAGACAGAGATTACCGCGCGGACCGACGCGTATTTCAATCGCACCAAGGCCATATTGGGCCGTTTCGGCGATGCGCGGGTGACCTATGCGGTGTTTCTGCGCCGCCCGGTGATTTCGGCACCCGGGAAGATGCTGGATTTTCTGCAATCCGTGGCGCAAGCGCGTGGCGAGACCTTCGATATCGATCTGAAACATGCCGAAGGGGATTGGGTGGGGGCGGGCGATCCCCTGGTCTATATCACCGGCAGTTTCAAGGCGCTGGTCGATCTTGAAACGCTGCTGCTGCAGAAGATCGGGCCGGCCTGCGTGGCGGCGCATAACGCCTATCAGATGTGCCTGGCGCTGCCTGGCGTTGCCTTCCTGGCGATGGATGCGCGGCACTGTGCCGGGGCCGAGATGCAGGAGCTGATGGCCTATGGCTGCGCCATCGGCAGCGCTGCCGCAAAGAATGAGGGTGCGGCTGGATTTATCGGCAATGCCACCGATGCCACCGCGCATTATTTTGGCGCGCCCAGCGGCTTCGGCACCATGCCACATGCGTTGATCGGCTATGCCGGATCGACCTTGCGGGCGGCGGAGATGTTTGCCGAGATGTTTCCCGGCCAGGCGCTGACCATCCTGCCTGATTATTTCGGCCGAGAGGTGACGGATTCGCTTGAAGTATGCAGGCGCTTTCCAGATCTGGCGGAGGCGGGCCGGCTCTCCGTGCGGCTGGATACCCATGGCGGCCGGTTTCTGGAGGGGCTCGATCCGCAATCGAGCTACGCCATGCTGGAACGCCATGCGCCAGGGGCGATACGGCGCTTCAGGAGCGATGCGGAGCTGCGCTATCTGGTGGGCACCGGGGTTTCGGCCGCGGCGATCTGGAAGCTGCGCGATGCACTGGATGCGGCCGGGTTTGCCAAGGTGAAAATTGTCGCCTCGTCCGGGTTCGGGGTGGAAAAATGCCGGGTAATGGCCGATGCCAGGGCGCCGATCGATATTGTCGGCACCGGGAGCTTTCTGCCGGAAACCTGGTCGGAAACCTATGCCACGGCGGATATCGTGGCCTATGACGGCACGGCGCGGGTGAAATTGGGCCGCGAATTCCTGCTTCGTCCGGCGTGATCCTCGCTGTTCTGTCCTTGCTGCTCTGCCAGTTGCTGGGAGAGGTTGTTTCACAGACATGGGCGTTGCCGGTTCCCGGGCCGGTGCTGGGCATGGTTCTGCTGGCCGGCCTGCTGGTCTGGCGCGGCCGGCTGAACAGCGATATTGCCCGCGCAGCCGATTTTCTGTTGGGTCATCTGAGCCTTTTCTTTGTGCCCGCGGCGGTGGGGGTCATGGCCAATGGCGCCCGCATCGCCCGCGAATGCGTGCCGATCTGCGTGGCGATCCTGGTTTCGACGGTTTTGACCATCATTGTGTCGGCCCTGGTTTTTCAGGCGGTGATGCGCGCAATGGGGCGCGACGAACAGCCATGATCAATGCCGGGCATTCCACCATCGCGCATCTCTGGGTGTATCTGCACACCCAGCCTTTGCTGTGGCTGGCGGCAACCTTGGCGGCCTATGCGTGTGGAGCGACATTGCATCAGCGCGCCGGCGGCAACCCGCTGGTGAATGCGGTGGCGATCGCGACGGCGCTGCTGGTATCGGTGCTCGTCGGCACCGGCACCAGCTACGCCACCTATTTCGAGGGGGCGCAATTCGTGCATTTCCTGCTTGGGCCAGCAACAGTTGCCTTGGCGGTGCCGATGTTCCGCAACCGCCATGTGCTGGCGCGGGCGGCCTTGCCCATTCTGGCGGCGCTGCTGGCCGGATCGATCACCGCCGCGGCGTCGGCCGTGGCCATCGCCTGGGCATTTGGCGCGACGCGGCAAACGATCCTGTCTCTGGCCCCGAAATCGGTCACCACACCGATCGCGATGGGAATTTCCGAACATATCGGCGGCTCGCCGTCGCTGACTGCCGTACTGGTGATGATGACGGGTATTTTCGGTGCCATCATTGTTCGCCCGGTGCTGAACGCGATCGGCGTAAAGGATTGGCGGGCGCGCGGCTTTGCGGCCGGCATGGCCGCCCACGGCCTGGGCACGGCGCGTGCGTTCCAGGTGGACCAGGTGGCTGGGACATTCGCCGGGATTGCCGTTGGGCTGAACGGGATCGCAACGGCGGTCCTGGTGCCGCTGCTGGTGACATTTTTCTGATTGGTCGGATGGGTAGCGCGTCGCTCGCCCATCCTACTTTACCATTGGCAAGTCAATAAAGCTTGCATTCGGGCCGGCATCAAAAACCTTTATCGTCGCCCGCCGGTAATCGCCTGGCTTGGCAAAAAAGATGTTTTTCACAAAACTCTGCGGATTGCGGTCGTAGAGCGGAAACCAGCTCGACTGCACCTGAACCATCACCCGGTGACCCGGCAAGAACACGTGGTTCGCGGTCGGCAAAGGCAGGACAAGCGTCTGTTTCTGGTCCGACGGCATTGCCGTTGGTTTGCTCGGATCATCCCGATAGCGGGCGCGCAGAATGTCGCCGGCAATCATCAACTCGTAGCCGCCGAGTTTTTCGTCGCGGCCCATCTCATCCGGATACACGTCGATCAGTTTCACCACGAAATCGCCATCCGTGCCGGTGGTCGAGGCGATCAGGTTGGCCACCGGGTTGCCGCTGATTTTCAGCGGGGCAGTCAGAATGGATGATGTGTAGGTCAGCACATCGGTGCGGCTGGCGGCGTCACGCTGATCGCTGGTGAGCCAGGTCTGCCAGCTCGTTTCGCCGTCGCCCTCGATATGGATCGGCCGCGGCAGATATGGCACCGGTTTGGCCGGGTCGGAAACATAACTGTCGAAACCAGGTAAGGAAGGCGGAGGCGCCGTCATTGCAAGCTTTCCGCCCGGCTGCAGATAGAGTTTGACGTGATCGATCCGACAATGCTCGTCGCAGCCGGAGGGCCAGCTGCGCAACGCCTGCCATTCATTGGTGCCGGTCTCAAACGCTTCCACCGGCGCAATCGTCAAAGGCGGCGCCTCGTCTTTCAGAAAATGATCGAGAAAATTGCGCAGCAGATGCGCACGGAAATAGGCAGCGGTGTCAGTACCGAAGGCGATCGGCCCGACGGCGCTGCCATCCAGGCGTTCCTGGTGATGGTACCAGGGGCCGAGCACCAGAAAGACCTTGTTATCGGTATCCTTCGGCTTGATCGCCTTGTACACGGCGATATTGCCGTAAATATCTTCCTGGTCCCATAGGCTGTGCACCAGCATCACCGGCACGCTCACCGGTTCCTTGGCCAGCAATCTGTCGATGGCCTGATCCTGCCAGAACGCGTCATAGGCGGGATGGGCCATCAATTTCTGCGCGAAGCCGATCGTCTCCAGGCCGTGCAACTTTGCCATGTCGCCGGCCGATCCAGCCGCGAGCCAGGTGTCGTAATCATCGTAATGGTCCGACCACCATTTTTCCGAACTGGCGCGCGTGGCTTCCTGGTCATGCGCATATTCCAGGCTGCTTTGCCGGAACGCGCCGTGATGGAACCAGTCATCGCCCATCCAGCCATCGACCATCGCATTGATCGGCACGGCGGCGCGCAACGCCGGATGCGGATGGAACAGCGCCATCAGCGAGGTAAACCCGTCATAGGAAATGCCCAGAATGCCAACGCGTCCGTTTGATTCAGGCGTGTTCTTCACCAGCCAGTCGATGGTGTCGTAGGTATCGGTCGAATGGTCCACATTGGTAGGGTTCAAGGGCCCGCGCAACGGCCGCGTCATCACGTAATCGCCTTCGGAGCCGTGCTTGCCACGAACATCCTGGATCACGCGAATATAGTTGTCATGCGCCACCAGTTCGTCGGCGACGTCTTGGCTGTCCATCACCTCGCTGATATGCGCGCTGCTATTGTCGCCAAAACGTGAGTCCGCTCCATAGGGCGTGCGCGTCAGCAGGATCGGCGCCCGGTGCGCGTTGCGCGGGATCAGAATTACGGTGTGCAACTTTACCCCGTCGCGCATCGGGATCATCATCACACGTCGCACATAATCGAACGTATCGTTGTGCGGCGTGAAGCTTTTCGGCATTTCGCTGTCCAGCGTTACCGGCGCCGGCGGTGGCGGCGCGGGCGGTTTGGCAGGTACCGGCATCTGCGCCGCATCGGCCAGGTGCAGGCCAAGCGCGGCGGCGCCGGCCAGCAGCGCCGCCCGGTGCAAAACTTTTATTGCCATGCTCAATCGATCTCGAACATTGCTTCCACTTCCACCGGCGCATCCAGCGGCAGGGATGGCACGCCCACCGTGGCCCGCGCATGGCGGCCGGCATCGCCAAAAATCTCCCAGGCGAGATCGGAAGCGCCGTTCATCACCTGTGCGTGCTGGGTAAAATCGGGCGGGCAGGCGATAAACCCGCCTAGCCTTACCACCCGCGCCACCCGGTCCAGATCGCCGTCGCACGCCGCCGCCAGATGCGCCAGCACATTCAGCAGGCATTGCCGCGCCGCCATCTTGCCCTCATCGAGGCTCACCCCAAGGCCAAGCTTGCCAGTCCAGCCGAGCTTGCCTGCCACCATCGGCAATTGCCCTGATATCACCACCAGATTTCCGGTAATGACATAAGGCACATAGGTCGCCACCGGCGGCTGAGCCGCTGGCAATTCAATTCCAAGCGCGTGAAGCCGTGTGCCAATGCGTCCGTTCATGATGCCCTCGTGGCGGTTCGGAGTGAAGCAAGATGGGGCCGGGCGCTGTGCCCCGATATGCGAAGGTAGACGACCCGGCTGAGCACAGATGCTTAGAGCTTATTTTTGAAATTGTCTTTATGCACGGGCAGACCGGCCAAAGGCACCACAAAGACGCTGAGGAAAATCCCGGATCCGACATTATTGCCCTTGTTTGCAAGGTAGACGAGCCAGCGGCGCAGCCGGCCGCCAGCACCCAGCCGAGCCACAAACCGCCCGACTGAGCACATATGTCATTCCATAGAGCGCGACTTCCATGTGTGCCGATGTTTGGCTCGGTGAGAGCTCCGCAACCTGTTTGCTCGAAAGCCACAGTCACGTCCTTTGAGACCCGCTCAACCACGGCGCGTTTCTGTGGGGCCGGCGCCGTCCAGTGCTACCGGAGGCAGGCCCTCGTCCAGGCTGCCAGCGTCAATACCATATGGGCAGCGTCAGACATCCATGCGTCGTCCCCCCCGAGCGGACCAACAAAACACCGCCCTCATATTACAAGCATATGTGCCCAGCACCTGCGCAAGCTTAGCATGGGGCGCCCGCCCCTATGCCTGATACGCCTCCAGCATATGGAACAGGTCGCGGAAGCGGGCGAAATCTGGCATCAGGCGCGCATCGCCCGGCATGCCGGCGGTGGGGCAGCCCATAAAGCCGTAGATGTGATCCAGCTTGTTGGCCAGGGTCCAGAAATCCGGGCGGAATTCGTCCTCGGCCATCAATTCCAGCACTTTCACCCCAGGCCCGCTGAACACCAGATTGCTCAGCCCGCCGCCATGCGCGGAAACCACATAGGCGGCTTCCTGGAACAGCCGCAATTGCTGTTCGTGAGTGAGGTGTTCCAACTGCACATGCTCGAAGCCCTGGCCTGCCAGGAAGCGTTCAATATCGTGGCGGTCGGGCAGCCCGCCGGCGCCAGCGCGCTTGATATAGATGCGCTTGATGCGCTCGCCAGGGCCGCCGAAGGGCTGCAGAACCCGGTCGCGGAAATCGCGCAGTTGGTCGGCCGGAATGTTCTCCGGGGTAGGCCGGTCCATGAAGATCACATCGTCGGCCCATACCAGGTCGGCGCTGCTGTCGATCATCGGCAGCCGGGCGAAGCCTAGCAGCTTCATCATCTCGCGATGGTTGAAGGCGCCGGGCCGGCGCTGCATCTGCAACAGCGTGCCCGGCAGCAGCACGCGGCTGGTGCGCGGCGCCTGGCGGGTCATCGCATCCAGCGCCGGCATGGCGCCGGTGAGCCAATCCGTATATCGGTCCAGCCGGCCATCGTAGAACACGATCAATGGGCCTTCGAGTTTCGGCGCCTCATGAATCGCGTCCCGATCGATCCAGATCTTCCCGTCGCGCCGGGTAAAGCCAATCGGCAGAGACGGCACCTTGGCAAGCCGTTCAATGTCGCACCAGCTGCCGTCCTGGTCGAACACCAGCCCCTCGCAGAAGCGGTGCAGCGCCACATAGCGCTTGGGTTCCCGCCGCATCTGGCAAATGCTGCCGACAAAGCCGATCGGGGCACTCCGCTCCTGCCCCACATAGCGCACGAACAGGTCCCTATCCTGGGCGCGCATCACGATCGGCGGCACCACGAAGCGGGCTTCGTCCGGTTGCAAGGTCAGCCGGCAATTGCTGCCGCGCATAAAAGCCTCGCGCGTTTCCACCTCCAGCGGCGGCGGCGGCCGGCGCGGAACGAGCTCGAAATGCAAGGTGGGCATCAGGCTGCGCGCCAGGCCATTGGCCAGCTCGATCGATTCCGCGCCCTCATCGCCGGGCCGAATCACGAAGGATGCCGGCGGCGTGTAGGTGGCCAGGCCCGCGCCTGGCAGGCTGCGCCGGGTGTAGGAGGCCAAAGGCAGCGAGACAGCCAAGTCGATATGCAGCGGACCCAGCTCCAGCCCGAATCCCGCAGTCACACGGATATCGGATTTTTCCAGCACACGGCTATTCGGCCGCACGCGCCAGCGATTCTCCAGAATATGGCGCAAATCCGCCAAGTCATTCGGGCCGAGCAGAAGGAAGGTTTCCCAGGCCTGCTGGTCTTCCTCGTGCTCGAAGCCGAGCTCGCGCTTGCTGGGCTCCGCACAGAGATATTTCTCGCCGCTGCGCAGCCGCACCGTGCCCGGCCGGCTGGCCGGCTCCAATTCCAGCTGACCCAGCGGCGTTGCCAGTGGTTTGGGCGAGCTGGCATCGAACGCAAAGTCGGCGCCATCGGTATCGGTCAGCCACAGCGGATCCTGCACCAGACGGTGCCGTTTCGCATCGACCCTTACCACCGCACCATGCCAGGTGAGAACATTCATGAGGGCGGCTTCCGTTCCTGACCGCCCTGTACAGCAGCGGCAGCAAAACGTTTATAAAAAGATACTAAGGTCGCCACAAGCCTTAACAGATTATTTTTCTACAAATGCCTTTTCGATCACATATTCGCCTTGCGACGTGTTGGTGCCCTCGATCCAATCCTGCTGCTTGAAGAAGGCGTTAAAGTCGGCCAGCAGGCCAGGGCTGCCGCAGAGCATGATCCGGTCCTGCGTTCGATCCAGCGCCGGCAGCCCAAGGTCGGCTTGCAGCTTGCCCGAAAACATCAGTTCGGTTACCCGCCCCTGGTTGCGAAAAGCCTCACGCGTCACGCTAGGGTAGTAGAGCAGCTTATCGGCTACAACTTCTCCAAGAAGCTCATGGCCGGAGAGGTGCTCGATATCAGCCTCGTAGGCCAGTTCGGCCACCGTTCGGCAGCCATGAACCAGTATCACCCGCTCGAACGGCTCGTAGGTCTCAGGGTCCTTGATCAGGCTCATGAACGGCGCAAGGCCGGTGCCAGTGCCGAGCAGATAGAGGTTGCGCCCCGGCAGCAGGCTCTCGGCGAGCAAGGTGCCCACCGGCTTGCGGCCGATCAACACTGTATCATTGGGCACGATATGCTGCAGCCTGGAGGTCAGCGGCCCGTCCTGCACCTTTATGCTCAAAAATTGCAGGGTGTCCTCCCAATGGGCACTCACCATGCTGTAGGCGCGCAGCAGCGGCCGGCCATCCACCTTCAGGCCGATCATGGTGAACTGGCCGCTTTTGAAGCGGAAGCCGGGATCGCGGGTGCAGGTGAAGCTGAACAGGCTATCGGTCCAGTGGTGCACGGTCAGCACGCGTTCTTCGAAAAAGGCGCTCATTGGCTCTATCTGGCTACTCTGGCTTGGTGGGTAGGGGCCACATAACTGGGCATTCGGGCCGGCGCCGAAAGCTTTGCGGCAGTGCGGCAGATATGACAAGGCTGAGGTCAGCCGGCCGATCTCTGGTGCCCGTTTTCAGAGGCGCGCTTCCACCAGGGGGGCAAGGCGCTGCAAAATGATGTCGGCGGCGGCAGCCCAGGTGAAGCGGGCGGCATGGGCGCGGCAGCGTTGCCGCAGGGCTTCGCCCTTTTCCCTTCGGCGGGCCAGTATCTCCCGTGTCGCACGCAGCATGTCGCCCGCCGAGAGCGGGTCGAAATAGCTGCACACCGCGCCGCCGACTTCGGGGATGCTGGAACTCCAGGAAGCCACGCAGGGTGTGCCGGCAGAAAGGCTTTCCAGCACAGGCAGGCCGAACCCCTCGAACAGCGACGGGTATAGAGTGGCCTCCGCGCCCGCCAGCAGCCGGTATTTCACATCGTCACGCACGAAGCCGGTAAACACCAGCCTGCCAGACGCGCGCGCCGGTTCCAGTGCCCGCGGCAGCGCGTGCTGCTCTTCCAGCCAGCCCATTTTCCCTGCAAACACAATGCGGTGCGAGGCCAGCAGATCCGGTGCCCGCTCTAGCATGTCGAACACCAGCATCACGTTCTTGCGCGGCTCACGCGTCCCCAGAATCAGCAAATAGGGCTCCGCGCCATGCGGAGTCAGCATATTGGCGGCGGCGACTGCAAACCCCTCCGGCCACGCGGCACCGTTCGGCGCCACCACCATCCGAGCCGCCTGCACCCCAAGATAGGCGCCTAGGTCGTCGCGCGATGCAGCCGATACAGTGACGACAAGGTCGCTGGAGGCGATATCGGCCATCATCCCCGCCATGTGGTGGTCCACATTTCCCTTGATGTGGAAATAGGGCAGCACCAGCGTCGAGAGGTCGTGCACCACATTGCACTCAATATCGAATGCGCGCCGTACCGGCTTGACCGATGGAAACAGGCCGATCGTTGGCCCGGATGCCGCCTGTCGCATCAGGATCGGCAAAGGCCCTGCCAAGGCACGCCCGGAACTCAGCTCGCGCTCCAGAAACAGCCCGGTATTGCGGCGCAAGGCATCGGCCACAATCTGGGTTTCAACCAGCGAGGTGCCAAGAAAAAACCGTATCCGCGCCGGCATCCTGGCCAGGAACGCCGATGCAAGCCCGGCCGCCACAGTGGGGATTCCCGTCCATTGATGCTCGATCAGGGTCGAGATATCGATGTGCAATGTTACCCCGCCTGCGGTGAAAAGCCGGTCCACCGCGTCGTCATGTTGGGGCGTCACACGCGACCGTGTTGTCCGTTGCGCGGCCGAGGCGTGCTGCCGCTTCATGGCGCCTGCCTCCGTGGGCGCCGGCCGGGGGCGGTGAGGGCGAGGAGATTTGGCAGCGTGCGGCGCGAGGGCAGGCGGACCTCGAAACTCAGCGCCCCATAGCGGGTGTCGTTCTCAACCAGAATCGTATCATCGGCCACCTGGGTGGTAGGACCCGGTATTGCGTCCGGCGAGGGATCGATCAGCACGGCGGTAAACCCGGCCGCGTTCAGCCGGGCTGTGGTCCACCAATGTTCGGGATCGTTGCCATCCACCCAGGCCAGGCGGGAAAGTCTGCGCAGGGCCGGCAGGCCGCTCAGCGCGCTCACTCTGGCCAGGAACGTATCGCTCAGCATCACATCCGGATCGGGTGCGGCCTGCCGCAAGCTGGCAATCAGCCGGCGGATCATGCCGGTCTGGCCAAGGTAGTTGAACGGCATCAGCACGATACGCGGCATCCGGTCGCCGGGCCGGCGCAGGCTGGCCAGCCGTTCCAGCAGGTCGGGCACGATGCTGCCGAAATGCGCCAGGTTCCATGGCACAAGCACCGTCGTGCCGTGCTCGGTTGTCTCGGGCGCGCCTGAACCCCGCCGGCTTCGACGTGCCGGCACCACACCGGCGGCCCAGAGTCCGGAGCGGAAATCCGCCAGCGACACCAGTTCGAGCCCGGCTGATTCGCCACGCGATGACGGCGCGAAACCGCTCGATCCGTCGGCAAAGGATGAGGCGGCCAGATCGGCGGTGATACAGGCAGCCGGCAGTTTGGTTGCGGGAATTTCCGCGCCGCCGATCAGCTTTGGGCGGATCGTCTCTCGCCCATAGACGAACACGCGCTTGGTCGCGGCCGGCAAGGTATGGCCGGAGGCGAAGGGGTGATGGCTCGCGGTGAGCGGCGCGGCACTCTGTGTCTCGGCGACCACGACCGCATTGCGGGCGAATTTCAGCATGCGCGCATCCCGTATGCTGCCGAAGCGCAGATGCACAACGGGGCCGGCGGCGTGCTCCTTCTGCCCCAGGGTTTTCCAGGCATCGGGCAGGCTGGCGGGGCTGGAGAACATCTCCGGCAAGGCGGCAAAGAACAGCCGCCCGGCCAGCTCCGGGGCGGCGGCGGCAAAGGCCAGCAGCTGAGATTCGCCGCCCAGAAACACCTGGGGCAGCACGGCGTCACCAACCGGCAGCAAGGCAGCTGTATGGCGCCGCATGGGGCCGGGGCAGCTCAGCACCACCGAAGATGCGTTCTGCCAGGCACGTAAAGCTTCCAATCCTCAAATTTCCTATTGCAGTCCCGCACTATGAATGCAGGCGCTTACGTCGCAAAGTGGGTCGGGCCGCAGAGCGATCTGCGGCGTTCCTATCTGCGCGTTGGCTGTCCGGGATACATGATCGAAGGCCATATCGAATCGCTCGCGCCGGACGGCGTGGTCCATGGCTGGGTGCGCGATACCGGCAGCCACGCACCGTGCCATGTGCAGGTGTTGCATGGCGGGCAAATGGTGGCCGAAGCAATGGCAGCCCAGTTTCGCGCCGACCTGCTGCGCACCGGCCCTGGCCATGGGCATTATGGCTTTGCTGCTCATCTGCTGCGCAGGCTGCCGCCTGGGCCGTGCAGCGTGGCATTGCATTTGCCGCGCTATGGCCGCACCGCGCCGATGGCCCTGCTGGTGCCACTGCTGGAAAACAGGGCGCCCGTGCAGGTGGAGACGCTGCTGATGATCGGGCCAAGCTGGACGCCGGCGGATGTGTTGGGCAGACCATCCTGTCTCGATCCGGCCGGCAACCATCTTCGCATGGGCACGGCGCGCTTTGTCGATGCGGCCTATCGTTTCGTGCTTGGCCGCTGGCCGTCAAAGGCCGAAGCCCAATTTCAGGCCGATAGCCTGGATCGTGGCCGGCTCTCGCCGGAAGATATTCTGGTGGAGCTGCTGCGCTCCGGCGAACGCGCCGATATCGACACCGTGCTGCCCTCGCCGTTCGACCCCGCCTTTCCCTTCACCCTCGAATAGGTAACGCATGACCCGTTTTGGAAGCCGCGCGACGCATGCCGCCAGATAGCCAGGCGATGATCGCGCCCCGCCTCGTCAATGAGCTGATGCTGGTATCGGTGCTGGTGGCGGGTGAAGGGGCGGCAGCGCTGGCGGAGTCGCTGGCCCAGGCCGGCGCCGCGGCTGAAAGCCTGGCCGAGACCGAGCCGGGTGCCGGGTTCGATCTGGGGATATTGCTGGCAGCGGAGACGGATGCCGATCAGCCAGGCACGGCCGATCTGGTCGCCGCGCTGTCGCGCGCCAGCGAAAGGCTGCTCTTCGTGCCGCTGCCTCTGCGGCTGGCGGGCGGCGCGGGCGCCGCCCCGGCTCTGGCCGATCTCACCCGCTGGTTCGAGATTTTCGCCGAGCTTGGCTATCAGCCGGTGGTGGATTTCGATGCCGGATTTGTCTCGGCCGGCGCCTTTCTGGTCGATCGCGCCGCCACCGCCGCCGAAAGCGAACTCGCCGCCTTCGCCGACCGGCTGCAGAACACCGCCCCCGCCCAGCCGCGTGATGACGCCGTGCAGTCTGACCGCGCCGAGCAACTGGAACTTGCCCGCATGCGCGCCGAATTGGCGGCCAGCGAGGCAAAAATCGCCACCTTGTCGAACCAGGTCCAACAGACCGCCTCCGCCCTGCAGCAAGCGGAAGCCCAAAATGCCGGATGGGATGGGCTGCGCGGCTGGGTGGCATTGGTGGTTGCCGATCCGTCACGCGACGCTGCCTCCGCCTTGCGCCGAGACCTGCCTCGGCTGCAGGCGCTGCGCGGCGACGCCGCGCCGCCGATCGAGCCTCCCGCGGACGCGCCAGTCTCGCGCCAAGGCTGGCTGGCGCGGCTGTTCCGTGGCGCCGCGAAACCGGCCTCGGCGCCGCGCCATCCAGTCCTGGAGGATGCGGCGCTGGTGCGTGCCTCCAAACTGTTCGACGCCGCCTGGTATGTCGCCTCTACGCCCGAACTGAGTGAAGGGCAGGGCATCGATCCGGTGTTTCACTATGTAGTAGTGGGCGGGTTGCGCGGCGCCGACCCCGGGCCGTGGTTCGATAGTGCTGCCTATCTGGCCGCCCATCCGGAAGCGGAAGGGAGCTGTCCGCTGGTGCATGCGATACGATCCGGCGAGGCGGACAAATTGGCCGCCGGCTGAACTTCCCTAAACCCCTCCTCATTCCGGCAGTTGCGAATTTCGAAGCGATATGGCAACGAGATCGTCATGTCGCGGTTCTGGTCGCTGCTGTGGTGCGCCTGTGTGGTGAGCGCCTGTGGGCGGGCGCATCACCTCCCACCGGCCCCGCGCGCACTGCCTGAAGCCGCCACCTATCGTGTTCAGGTAGGTGACGTTCTGGGCGTGCGGCTCTATTCCGCACCTGAACTGAACGAGGATATCACCGTCGCCCCCGATGGCCGCATCACCACGACGCTCGCGCAATCTGTGGCCGCCGCCGGGCGCGATGTGGCCGATATCGCGGCAGATCTGCGGCGCGCTTATGCGGGTGAGCTGAAAAGTCCGGAGCTGACGGTGGAAGTGAAATCGGCCTCGCCGAGCCGCGTCTATGTGGCCGGCGAGGTGATCTATCCCGGCGAACAGGATTCGCCTGGGCCGCCGCTCACTCTGGTGCAGGCGATTGCCCGCGCCGGCGGTTTGCGCACCACCGGCGACCCGAATCATGTGTTTATTCTCCGCCACGGCTCCGGCGACCGTGCCATCGTCCTGTCCACCGAATATCGCGCGGCGATCCGCGGCAAAGACCCGTCGGCGGATGTCACTCTGGCACCGTTCGATGTTGTCTATGTGCCAAAGACCGGCATTTCGCGGATTTATCTCTGGTTCAACCAGCATTTCCAGCAATTCGTTCCGGTCAGCTGGGGGTTCTCCTACAACGTGAATCCGGTGGTGAATAACGGCAAATAAGACCAACCCTGCATCGACATTGCGGCATGCCAGAAACCCCTCTCCCACATTGCGCCGGAGGGCGAGGGCAGGCGTCGCGGCAGCGTGTCTGTCTCCGCAGCCCGGTATCACCTCCGTCGTCGCGCCGCATTTACCAAAGCCACATCACCTGGCGCCCAAGCTGCGGCCCGGGCTGGCTCACGCCGCCATAAACTCGGCCACGGCCCTGTTCTTGCAAGCATTTGCCAGCGTCGTGGTAGATTGGGGGGCGATCGGATGAAGAAAATTCCGCCTGGCGTTGGCCCGAAATACCCGCAACTGGTCGTGCTCGTCGGTGCCACCGGCGACCTGTCGAAGCGCAAGCTTCTGCCGGGATTGTTCCACCTGTCCAGCGCCGGCTTCATCCCCGGCTGCCGGATCATCGGCGTATCGCTGGATGATATGGATGTCGCTGGCTTCCGCGCCAGCGCGCGCGAGGCGCTGAACGCGTTTTCCACCCGCAAGGTGGATGATGCGAACTGGGCCGCCTTCGCCGAAACGCTGGATTACGTGCCGATGGCCGCCGGCGCTGCGCACTTGAAGGCCGCAGTGGAGCGGGCCGAGAAGCAGCTGGGCAGCGAAACACGGCGTGTGCATTACCTCAGCGTGCCGCCGGCCGCGGCCCTCTCCGCCGTCAGGCTGCTGGCGGAAGCCGATCTGGTCGCCCGTTCCAGGATCATCATGGAAAAACCGTTCGGCACCGATCTGGCCAGCGCGGTCTCCTTGAATGCCAGGCTGCATGAGGTGTTTTCCGAAAAGCAGATTTTCCGGATCGACCATTTCCTCGGCAAGGAACCGGCCCAGAACATCCTTGCTTTCCGCTTTGCCAACGGCTTGTTCGAACCGATCTGGAACCGCAATTTCATCAACCATGTGCAGATTGACGTGCCGGAAACGCTGGGCCTGGGCAAACGCTCGGCATTCTACGAAGCCACCGGCGCCTATCGCGACATGGTGGTGACCCATCTGTTCCAGATTCTCGCCTTCATGGCGATGGAGCCGCCGACGGCGCTGGAACCCGCGCCGATCAGCGAGGAAAAGAACAAGGTCTTTCGCAGCATGCTGCCGGTCGACCCCAAGGATGTGGTGCGCGGCCAATATGCCGGATACCGCTCGGAGCCGGGGGTTGATCCGGAATCGGAGACCGAAACCTTCATCGCGCTGAAATGCTCGATCGATAATTGGCGCTGGGCCGGCGTACCGTTTTTCCTGCGCACCGGCAAACG
>Ga0116229_10006056_pt1 | contig 19581 bp, 15 predicted proteins | sample S1TSphgellanicum_3_FD_87313 | JGI IMG/M metagenome (GOLD analysis project Ga0116229, IMG submission 87313) | Host-associated microbial communities from peat moss isolated from Minnesota, USA - S1T2_Fc - Sphagnum magellanicum MG | ecosystem: Host-associated > Plants > Peat moss > Unclassified... | reverse complement strand
TCAGAGAGGTCAGGTGGAGAAGTTCCTTTTCTGAGTCCAATTCCGTTGGACTCCTCCCTTGACCTCCTGTATTATTTCCCTATATTTACTGTATACCTCCGTTTCCTCACAAGTGGTCCGACAAGTCTCTTCAGTTGCTCTCATCAAGATCCACCTTCAATTTACGATTGCCAAAGAGCATGCAAGGCGCAAAGTCCGTCCGCAACTAGACCCCCACTTCGAGACTGTCATGGGACTTCCTTCAGTGACCACAATCTACGATCTACGTGATGCAAACCAGAGCCTACCAATGAGTGCGGTACACAAGCAGTGGTGGCTTGCGTTAGATCTACAAGTTGGTACACCTACAATACAAATTCTCGAGCCAGCCGTTGCCCGTGTACGCGGACGCCCATCCGTTGTTGTTGTCGTCGCACGTGCCACAAGCCGCCAGCCAATATCATCAATGCGTCGGGAACCAAATGCCTTTGAGACAATTGGCAAAGCCTCGCATCTTTGCAAGGAATGCAGGAGGCCTGGACACGACATTCGTAATTGCCCAGTACTTAGGCCATTAATGGGGGGGAATCAGAAAGGCGGAGACGGAGGTGGTGAGAATTAAAAGGAGGAGACGAGATAAGGGGGGGGGAGGGTGGGAGAAGCAAATCAGCAAGGTGGGAAGATCAGCCCCCTTTGACCAATCAAATGATTTATTATTTTATTGGTCAAAATGATCACGTAGTCACAATGAACATGTTAAAATCAACTTGTTCAAAATGATAAGGATATTTTTTTGGCTATGTAAATGAGATCTTGTCTTTTTTTAATTTTTAATCAAAGAAACCATGTTTTCTATTAATGAAGGAAACCAAGGTTTTGCTCACGGGTTTTCCTTTCTTTTTAAATATTTTTTATATAGTTGTTTGAAAATTGAACTTTATTAAATGGGCTTCACTTTGTTATTTTAATCCTCACTTTTCAATTATCCATAAAGTCCCCAAAAGCAAGGACCACTTCTGAAAACTAAAGATGAACTCCCTAAAGTGGCCACCATGGTTTTTCTATCTTTATGTTTTTTTAATCATTAATCTTGTAACCCATTTATTTATCTCTTTTGTTTTTTTTTCTCTATGATCTGTTGTTGTAGTCCAAAATGGAATAATTGATAATTAGTTTTTTTGGGTTGTATATTACTTTGCAAGTTGCAATGTTTAGGGCTTTTCTAAAATGTGATTTTTCATTCCTAGACTTGGAATTGTGAACTTTCAAATCCCATAAATGATCCAATATTACATGTTGCACTTCTACTATGACATCAATTAAAAAGCTTTTGTTTTCATTTTAGATGGTTTGCATATAAATTGATGGTGTTTTTTTGCATTGTACGTTTCAGTTGAAATTAATTTGCATATAAAATTGGCAATGTTTTTTAATGTCATTTTTTGAATTTAGGTTGGTTTGAAAATAATTGTTGTAACCCTAACTTTAAAATGAAAGCATGATAAAGTATACAATTCAATTATGATGCGCTCCCAAGTTCCTAGTTAGACCCAAGATGGGTCTAAGTTACTCAAACAGTGGAATTGTGAGGAACTCAAGGCACACTTCCAGCTCTCAGCATTAGAAGGGGTAGAGAGGCGTGCTGAAACTCCGGGATGGGACTAGGAAGAGTGAAAAGCTTTAATCACTTACTTGAACATGCATCAACCCAACCAAACAAGTTGGTTAGATCGATTTTTGAAACACCTTTAGTGTTAAGACAAACCACGGGCAACTTTGGACTCACAAGACTCACGACGGCCCGGACTCAAAGGAAGCCACCACCTTCCCCCATATAATATTCTCTACACCTCTCCGCGACACCCACATCCGAATGGCTTTTTGTCCTAGGACTCCCAAGGAGGAGTCCCGAAATTATCCCGATTTGGACTCCCGAGACTTTGCAAGGTCATAACTCTTTGCTCAGACCTCCGATTGGGATGAGGTCTAAAGCAAACTTGTAGCTCTCTTCAAGAGTTTTTTAATGATGTGTCGCACTCCACTTGCACGCACCGAGGTTGAGTCGATTCCCAACTTTTAGTGGTCGGAAGTCAAATTGTCATTTTGACTCCCAGCCTTTATTTTTGCCATAACGCATGTTGTACATATCCAAATGTCACATGCAAACCCATTTTCGACATCTACACTTCAATAGCTTTCTAATGATATAAAGAACACCCCAATGCAAGGTGTTTTGACCCCTACAATCGAACTCTAAAGTTAAGCCCCCATTTCGGGAGTGTGAGTTTCATCCTCACACTCTCTCAAAGTAGGGTTGCGACAAATTACCTTGGTAGTCTAATTTTCAAATAAACAAATAGTAGGACTAAAACCCATCATAAAATAATTACACATTTAATATTTTTATTTAAATGATGAAAAACACAATACTTCTTCACTATTGTGAATTTATTTTTAAATTTTACGTTTTAAAAGTAGGTTTCAAATAGGCTTTTTAAAATGTAAGTAGCTTTTGAAACCTATTTTTGCAGTGTAACATTCATTTCAAGTATGTGTCAAGTATATTCTACCAAAGAGAAAGTAAAATTTATTTATGTTCCTTCCTTTGAATACACAATGATCTTTATGTTATAACTTCACACAAATCTATTTCATTAATTTTTTTAACAAAAAAGTACATTTGAACACCATATTGGTTAGTCAAATTCAAAAGTACTTAGTTCCCTACTTTTATTATTCCAAAGTTTCTCAGATTTTGTATTCAATTTAATACAAACCCAACAGAAAACACCATGGTTTCAAAATGAAATTTAAGTTCACAACTAAAACTAATACATAAGAATAGGAGCAAACTGGGAGAATATCTCAGGACTCAAATACACGCCCACAAATATGGGAGAGTGTAAAAAAAAAAGTCCAAAACAATCCCAAATGAAAAACATATTTGGGATTGTAATATCACAAAAGTTCCAAAATTTACAAACAAAATGCAAGTAATAAATATGATCGAAATTGAGCTTTCAATATAACATTGAAAAGGTCTTGAAATGTAAATATTGAAAGTGAATTCATATTTTTCATTAGAGGTTATGAACTAAAAATTAAATGGTCAAAAAAATGGTGGGAATCAAATTGACAACTTGATTCCCAACATTATGGACACCAACATTGACAACCATCACCATCACTAACATAATTTTTTATTCAATCATAGTTTATTCATCATTCACTTGTAAGTAATTCATAGTTAATTCTTAATTCACTCATTGTTGTTTTTTAATTCATTCACATTTCACTCCATAGTTCACTCCTAGATTTTACTCATAATTCATCATTTGAATGTGGTCATAGTTCACAAGTATAGTTAGGAAAAAAAAATTCAAAATGGTTTTTTGAATGGTGGGCATATATGGAAACCTTGATGGAAACTTCTTTGAACTAGGTCTTCAAAAAAGTATTAATATAAAGGTAACACCTTTCATTACCTTTAGTTTGTTCAACATTAGTATAAGATATGCTAATGCACCATTCTATTATTTTCATGTTTCATAATAAAATTTCATAGAACCTACAGCTTACACATTTTATGTTTTTGGCTTTGATTTTCGTGTTTTGTTTTTGGACTTGAAATTAGGCATGCATTTGTCATGGTTGATTCACATCTTTTGGGATTTTTTTTCTTGATTATTTCATGCCTGTGACTATTTGAACAAATTCCCATTAGATCTACATGTATTCTTGTTATCAATAATAGCCATTTAACTTTGAAATCAATTAAAGGTTGGGTTTCCTTAAAATTGAATGTAGATTTACCTTTTTAAAAAAATAAAAATGTAATGTTTTTCAAGAAATTGTGGACAATCCACTTCTTGAAAGAATGATGGAGGTCATGAATTACCCATCTCTTGTCAATGTTCGAATTAACATGTTTTTTTAACAATCTACATCAAGAGTAATTGTGTCCATGGAAGAGGTACTTGTTGTTCTTATGCACATGTAACAAAAATATCAATCGTTTCATGAGTCTATTGCACATTTACAAATTAATTAAGCTTTGACATAAGCGAAGTGTGTTTTCACAACACAACCCAAACAAAAGAACCATGAATCAATCTTCCATACAAGTTTGATGGAACATGCTCAAGGTTTTGAAGATTTGTGAATCAAGTATGTTTGGTTCAATGCTTGATCATTTGACTTTATCTTCATTGTTACCCAAATGACCTAGCCCGAGTTAAACCTATCATTGCATTATTGTTAAGCACAACATTAACTTGTTTTGTAACTTTGTTGGAATGTTGGTCCCCACTATTTAACAATTTTGAAGCATTCCTTGAAATTTTTTTTGCCATCTTTTAAGACTCAAATAAGGAGTGCACATCCATTAGTAAATTGTGATCCCTTCATCAAGGATCACAACCAATTACATTGTATGCATTCAATTTCAACAATTGGTATGTGACATTTCTTGGGACAAGGTTGCATTCACGGGCCAATTCCAATCTAGAATCTAGTTCATTCATAAGGATTTGGTACGACAACATAAATCGACATTGGTGAAAAAGGCCACCCCAATACTTGTTAAAATCATTGATGGTTGAACTATTTTTTCTGGACATATGTTGCATGAAACCAAGGCGTTGGAAACCATCATTGGATCACATATTAGTAAGGTGATTTTCAATGTCATTTCATCCCCCACAAACCTAATCATCATTGGATTATCATGGCTCACCTTACATGATCCAAAAGTGGATTGGCACACATAAAATTTGTATTTCAAGGTAGTGAAGTAGAAAACACTTGAGTGTAAAACCTCCTCCATAAGGATGATTGGTGAAAATCGTGATTATGTTCGCATAAGCAAGAGGGATGGGCACACGTAGAATATCAAACATGAGAAGACCTTTGGTGATACACAAGGATCAAAATACTTCAAGTATTTGTTTGTCATATTAAAGGCTTTCATCAAGCTATTTAGAATGGAGATGTATATTTGATATATTTTTTATAACATAGGACCTTGAAATGAAACAACATGAGATTCCTCCCTAATTCCAAAACTATAAAAATGTTTTCAAATAGAAGAATGTTGACACCTTGTTTGAACATCAACCATATGATTATGTGATTGACCTTGAATCAAAAACATAACCTTCATTTGGACTCATCTACAATTTGTCCCAAGATGAGATGGTAACACCTTGAGAATGCATTGATGAAAATATCAAAAAGGGGTTCATTCGACATTCCAAATCTTTAAAAGGGTCATTCAACGTTCCAAATATTTAGTTGGTATCTTGATCTTATTTGTTGAAAAGAAGGATGGATTATTTGCATGCGTGCTAATTATTTTGGTCTAATAGACTTACCATCAAGAATTGATATCCTTTACCCTTCATCTTTAGAATATTGGATTGATTGATTTGTGCTGTACATGGAAATTGATTTGTGTGGTGCATATAACTTGGTATGCATTTCAAAAGGTGATGAATGGAAAACAACATTCTAAACATGCTATGGTTATTTTGAATATGTTGTGATACCCTTCAACTTTACAAATGCATTTGTTGTCTTCCAATACTTGATGAATGATGTTTTTCATAATTATTTAGATAATTTTTTGGTTTTTACATCAATGACGTTTTCATTCTTTCTAAGAACTTGGAAGAGCATGAATGACATGTATGCTTTGTTTTGAACAAATTTAAGGAAATTGGCCTTTATGCCAAGTTGTAAAAATGTGAATTCCATTAGACCGAAGTAGAATTCCTTGGCTACACATTTTTGAAGATAGAGTTTGCATGGACCTTCATAAGGTTCAAACTAGGGCTACCCCAACTTTTGTTCATGATGTTCCATCTTTTCTTGGATTTGCTAACTTTTACCGATGGGTGAAAGCACATTATGGTGTATCAAATATGACAACCAAAAATTCCATTTTGAGAGTTTTTCTAGTGTACTTTGAAATGAAAAAATTGGACAAAAACACAAAAACATTGAAATAATGCAATTGACATTGTTTGCCAAGTCCAAATTAATAATGCCATAATTTCAACATTTTAAAACATCTCTATTGAATATTGGTCATGAAAAACATCCTTTTGGATATGGGTGGATTTAGAAATTTTATGGACTTTTATTACACACAATAAGTAATTGTAAAGTCCATCATATACTTCAATTTCTCCAAAAATTTTAATTTTAAGTGTTATAACCTTTGAAAGTATAACATGTCCCAAAATTATGGAAAAATCCTTCAATTCCATTATGTACGCAATGAGTCCATATCACCTTTTTTCAATGGACTATGATTTAAAAATTGCCTAGATTGCAAAGTCCATTATTCATTGAGTATTTTGCTTTTGGTGTAATAACTTCAAAGTTAGAAGTAGAAAGAGGTTAATTTCACTTATTTGAATCCATTTTGTTGGAATTTTCAACTTGCATAGGTTTTATATAATAGTATGTGTCCAACCTAAAACAATTTGGCTTTATGACATCTAGAAAAATCCATTGTCATCTACTTTTACCTTGACATTTCATTTGACATTATTTCATAATAGTGGCCCCCCTTATTTGCCTTACTCAAAAGGATTAACCTTTTGCATGTGGGGTGTGAAGTTAAAATTGCCTTCTAATATTTGCAAACTTCCTTCATGGCTACCCCACTTTTGATTCATATGAACCCTTCCAAACTATTTATTTTGGAAACAAATGCTTTTGAATTTGCATTAGGTAATGTACTTTCATAACTCATAGAATATAACCTTGTGCATGATATTGGTTTTTATAATCATAAGCTTTTCATGCTAAAATTAACTACAAGATTCATGATATTGAATTTAATTTGGTCATTGTGGATGCCTTTGAAAAATCATTTGCATGAAGCAGTTCAATATGAAATCATTGTGTACTCAAATCACAAAAACCTATAGTATTTCTGATTGCTTATGTTCTAAATCAATGCCAAGTTTGGTGGGCACTATCCTTGTCCCCATTCCAATTTGTCATCACATGACACTTTGGTTATAGGCCATTTTGGATTCAACATGACCTTGGAGTTTGTGGGATCATGTGATGTTTATGCTCAAGCAAAAAATCTTCATCATTGCCTTCATGAACTCCTTCAACCATTACCAATCCTTGCATCATTGTGGTTTTTTATCTTTGGATGGACTTCATCATGGATCTTTCACCTTCCAATTCATACAACTCCACTTTGGTGCTATTGAATCACTTGACAAAGATGGTTCATTTCATTCCTTGTACTAAAACAATAATTAATGAAAAACAACCAAGATATTTTTTGAACATATTTTTTAATATCATGGCCTCTTTAAAGATTTTTTATCACATGTGAACTTAAATTTGCATCCAAGTTCTAGAATAATGTTTTGAACTTTTAAATGTGAAGGTGAAATCATCATCAACTTTCCAACCCCGCATAGATGATAGATGGGTAGATAAATTGGGTCAAGCAATTTTTGGAATAATATTTGCATTGCACAACCAATTATCATCAAAATAATTGGCTAGATTTCTTGCATGATGGAATTTATTTATAGTAACATAGTGCATTTGTTAACACAAAAAATGCCTTTCTTTGCAAATTATGGGTTATGCCCTGGGTTTAATTTCCAAGGTGTGAACAAAATTGTAAACCCTATTACCAAAAATTGAGCCTTATGGTTGGTGAATAGTTGGGCATTTGACTTATGTTTAACCTTGAAGAATTGTAAAGATGAGATAAGGAAAATGTTGATGAACATTGTAAACAATAACCAAACTTCAAGGTTGGAAACCAAATTTGGCTTTGATGACATAATATTAAAGTAATATGACCTTTGAAAAAATTGGATTATCAAATACTTAGTCCATTCACCATCATAAAATAAATAAATGTTGTGGCGTTCTAATTCAAGTTTCCAAACTCCATGAAGATACATCTTGTATTTCATGTTTCATTGTTGGAGTTTTACCATGCATCCACCATTTAAGGAAAAGTCCTTGAACCACCTCCCCTTTTGAAATCAGTGGCAAAAAATTGCATGAAATGGAAGAGATGTTCAATTCTAAGATATCAAATCATTAATTGCAATATTTCATTCATTAATGAAGTTACATTTGACATCTTTTAAATGCCCTTGAAAAGGTGAAATAATTTCGTTGAAGATATCTAAACATGCATAATGTTACTGCTTGTGGAATCCATCATCAGAGGAAAAGTTGATGTCATGGACATAAACATCAATGAACATCATTAATATCATCAACATAACTTGTAGTTTTGTTGTATTTTGAATTCATTATTCATTTCTAGATTTTTATTTATTTCTTCATAATTGATTATTAGTTCGTTTGCAATTCATTCATAATTCATTTTTAGTTCGTTTATTGTTGATAAGGTTTTCAAGAAAATTCGTTAAATAATGGGCACATGGAAGCCTCCATATATTATTTTTCACACTAGGTCCCTAAAAGGATATAAATAAAAGTATGGCCTACATTTTCTTTAGTCTATTGGACACCAATTTAAAATACAATCTTGCACCATAGTCTTTTTATACCCTTTTCATGTTTCATGATAATGTTTCATAAAAACTATGTTTGCACAATTTATATTCTTGTCTTTGATTTTCATGTTTTGTGTTTTCATTTAGAACTAGGCATGCCTTTGTCATGGTTGGTTCACATCCTTTGGGAATTCTTTTGTTTTGGTTGTTTTCGAGCTCGTGACACCCAACCATTAAAACCTAGAAAACATGGGTCATATTATGACCTCCAAATGAACTTGTGATATGGTGTTGGAAATTTCTTTTCAAGGATACAAGTAATCTTTTGAAAATTCTTCAATCAAATCTTATATGTAGAAGTTATGAGCTTGCTAAGTTGCAAGATTCATATCTTTTCAAAATTGGGAATTTTTGGGACTTCCTTTTAAGAGTCCCAAGACATTCTACCACTTTGATGCAACCCCCACTATTGGTCATAAAGTACACTATAGGAGAAGAGATGGTGTCTCCTTTTCAAATTTGGGTCATAATGTGTTTTCTGACTTTGTAGGTTCACTCATGGCTTGTCCATGCACCATTTTTGCTTCAATTTTCATTATATGGTTTTTTTCTTAGTTTGTGTAAGTTGATTTTACTTTGAACTCATGCTTATGAGTTCATCCTAGTCCCATCCTAAAGCTCCTAACCCCTATTTTTCTCTTACGAATTTAGGAACACACCCTGAGTTTGCATTGCATTGCAAACTTGAGAATTGACAAATTATTTTACCTTTGATACCACTTCATAATCATAAATGGTGCATGAATATGTTGATAAGGTTTTCTTGTGCTTTTTTTTTGAATTAAAGTATTTTCTAACATTGGGAATGTGTAAGATTGTTGTTACAAGTTTCGAGCTTCCAACTCCTTGTTATAAGAAATCTTTTAGCTTTGACACTACTCTTTGATGTGATCATTTAATTTGGTGTTTGTTTGATCTTCCTCAATACAAGAATGTTATACAAGATTATAGTTTACAATATAGTTCCTTAATTTATTGCCTCATGAAGATTTTCTAGAAATCACAACAATAGTTGGTAGGTGTTGTGGTCTAAAGATTTAGCAAAAATGAATACATTTATATTATATTTGAATGTGGTTTTTCTCACACAAAAAGCTAAATCTCATGATAAATGTATGAGGTCAACTTTGTGGTTTCTTCCATTACAATGTATGCTATGTAGTGTTTGTTGTGTCATATATTACATTAAAATGGCAATAACATTAAGTAACGGCAAATAAATTACATTATCTTGTTTTTTTCACTTTGGAAACCCTCTGTGCCTCATGCTCAACTCCTCTTCACACAACCCTCTGAACAACTATGTTTTTAGCATTTAGACAAAAGGTTGTTTGTGTGTTTTGTATTTGTTATGTTGAAGTGTATCAAAACATGGCATCCGTTGCCATGCTTTGATACCATTGGAAAGCCTTTTGTTGAATAGATTGCATTGAGGTGTTTTTGTAGTGTTTAAACAATGTTATTCAATTATGAATATTTTTTTCATCAAAATTAAAATTATAAGGGCATTACAAGGCATTATTGGTAGTGTTGGAAAGTACTCAATGAAAAGGTTGCATGGAGGTGATTTCATAAGTTTTAGACCTATGGTGAGGGAGATATTAAATATTGAATAATTTTTGTCATTATAAATTTTATAAAAATTTAAATTGTAATGGAAAATGATTTCAAATTTAGGTTAAAGAAGGTGTAGCATTTTCCCTTTCAAAATTCATTCAATACTACAATATGTGCTCAACAACACATGTCGCATTACTATATCATGATCATACCAAAGTTTTTTTAAGATCATTTTTCAACTCAAGAAAAAAATCAACTTATAGATAAGATATTTTGAATGAAAATAAGAACCCAAAAATTAGCCATATTCAAAAAAGATCAACAACACCAACAAATTGGTGGACATATTATAATAGGTTCTAATAGGTAGCTAACAATATTATAAATGGATACTTGATTTGTTTTTACTTTCATATCTCATTTATAACCAAATTCGATTAAATTTTCTTGAACTTGAAAATGATCATCAATTACACTACATTAAAAACGTATATAATAGAAAACACACACACAAATTTTCTAGACCAAATTGGTACATAACCATTCCTTGGGAAATTTTCAATGTTATGATTGGCCATTAGGTCACAAGTTACAACCCATAACCAATTATAGATAATGTCTTGTTAATGTGGTAGCATACCTTTGGATAAGAGCTCCCTAATGATATAGCATACCATGTTGCTTTTTGACATTTTTGTAGGTCCCTAATTCTTTTTTGCACAATCCTAAATGTTGGTTAATTAAACTTCATAACTCACACTTTCATGTGTCCTATAATCTATAAGTTGGGTGCTTTTGTAAAATCAATTATGTTTGGTAATTGAATTGATTGTGCTAGCTACCATGAATAATCTTGATGCTAATGCACCTCAACTATTCATGATAGCATGTGGGCTTTCTCCATTACCTATCCATCCTTTTTGACCTTTGAAACACAAGGTACCATAAATTGGGCTCTAATTTGGCACAATGATTTTATAACCCTTTGTTGCTTGGATGAAAAATTCATGGTCATTGTCTACATGGACAAAAAAAGGGCATCTTGATTCTCATGAAGGATGAGCACTTATGTTTGGTACCCAGGGCCCTTTCATGTGAAATTATGTAAACTATCATAATGAAGTGTATGCAATAAACAATTTGACAAGATCAACAACATGTAATCATATTGCTCAAGAGTGTGATTATATATTTTTAAAAAACTAAAACACATAGGCATTAATTAATTATATATATTATATGTTACTTGAAAATTTCCTATTACTTTACTAACCAATAAGTCTATCATTAAATAATAAACATAATTATTCAAATTCAAAATACCATGTGGTGCACATGCATGATAATTCAAGTCCACTATAATGTTCAAGTTTTTTTTTGTTCTCACTACATGACTTTGAATTATTACATCAATATTCCCATTTTCAAAGTCATCAAGTTATTCCTTGTGTATTTTTAAATCATTTGAATTTGTCAAAAGGTAAGCCCTTGGTAAAAGTATCAACAAACTAGGAATCTAAAGGCACATAAACAACTAGAAGTTCTTTCCCCCCCCCGTTGTTCATGTACAATGTGAAAAACCACATCAATGTGCTTGGTTATTTTCGAAAACTTTGGATTGGATGCAAGTTAGATTGCTACCTAAATGTCCGAAAATAATGGAATGAGATCATGTTGAGGATACCCAATGGTTTGAAGAAGTTGTTCAGTCCAAATAATTTCTTTAATAGCAACATATGTTATAATGTATTCAACCTTAATTGTATTGCTTGCGATGTAACACTGCTTTCTACTCCCTCATGAGATTGGCCCTCCATTCAAGACAAAAACATAACTTAATCATGATTTCCTATCATCCAAATTGTATGCATCATTGAAAGTTATAAGCTTATTGGGTTGAACACTTGGACCATAATAGATGGTTAAATGTGGAACACCAATAAGATATTTAAGAATCCTTTTCAAAACCACACACTGAACCTTTGTAGACTTTTTAGAAATTTTGTTGTGTTATTGATAACGAAAGATAGATATGGTCTTGTGGCCAAAGCTACATAGGCAAGACTTTTGACAAGCTACTTACATGGAAAAGATTTGTAAATTGCATCATCTGAAGTGAAAAAAAATTGAATATGATTATTAGGATCAATTGGTAAAACAACAAGATTTGCATCATCAAATCACCGGAAATCATGGATCAACTTCTAAATGTAGTGGTCATGGTCAAGAAAAGTTAGTTTTTAATCCTATCTCACACTATATGAATACCTACATAGGTATTGGGACTACTATGAAGCGAAGAATGTCTTGAATCTTTTTAATACCAATGCTACAAACTCATCCATCATCAACTACTATGGTAATGATCATTTGGTTATCATGACTAAAATACACACAAGGATCAATAGAACTAAAAATAAGTTGGTATTGTGTGAAAAAAAATCAAACTTTTTATTCCAAACATGAGATGTTTGTTTTAATCCATATATGGAGTTCTTGAGCTTGTGTACTATGTGTGGATAAATGGGGTCTTTAAACCCCAACAATTGGTCCATGAAAATTTCTTCTAATAATTCTCCATGAAAAAAAACACATCAAATTGGGTGATGTCCATATATTGGACAATAATTGATAAAATAATGTGAATAGAATATAGCAAACAATAATTATTATTTTTGAAAGGTTGATGCTTGTTTTTTGTGTGAATCCTTTTACTATTAAGCAAACTTTGTAGGATGAAATGATTCCATCATATGCAAATTCCAATTTGTACACACATTTGCATTTCATTGTTTTGTATCATGTTAATAATGCAACAAGTTCCCACATGTAATGTGACAGTTCTTATGTGATTAAGAGTGTGTATAGTTGTATGATTTGCTTTAGCCCCAAAAAGTAATAAAAAAGTTGGAAGAATAGAACATATTCCTTGTAATTTCAACAATAATACAATTATTTCACTAACAAACTCCAATTTGTTTTTGGAGTATAAGGTGCACTATGTTCATGCACAATTCCTTCTTAAGTAAGGGACAATTAAAAAATATGACTCATGTATTCACTTCCTTATTAATTATAAGTCTTAGATTTGATTGCTAGTTTCACAAAGGGATTGTTGAAAAATTATTTTGAAATAACTCAATGTGTCAAATTTGTGAGCACTGAATAAAATTAATCAATATCCATAATGATCATCCTTAAAAAGAATGTAGTAACGTGACCCTCTAAGAGAATCTATTGGCATTTTTCATGAAAGATCATTATTAAATAATATGCTTGGTTTATGGGCTTTGATTCTATTTGAGTGAGAAGGAAAAGGTGCATGGTGTTGCTTACCATAAGCACAACAATGACAAACTTCTAGAATTACTTTTGGATCAACTAACTAGATTCCAACTACCAACTTATTGGAAACCATTTAATTTGTTTAATCATAAAATGATGAACATGTCCAAGTCAAACATGGCATTAACATAGATTCTTGAATGTTTCCATGTTAAAAACAACTTTTATTTTAGAAATGAGATGAACAATAACAACATGAATGAAAAAATGGATAGGAACAGTAGCTTCAAAATTAAGCTTATAAAGACTTTTTAAAAATATCATGAGAAGAACTTGATTTTCTATTAAAATCAAATTCCATTAAAAGTATAGTGACTAACATGTTTGGTTTAACAATCACTTGAAGAACGGAAACACAATTTTCTTGAGTCCTTTGATGTAAAGAACATAAACAAGAATAACATTATTTTGTTGTCCATTATGTGACACAATGATGTGTATGTCTCCTTTGCCATTAACCTAACCATTCATTGAGGTTGCTTCAATAGGCCAAGATCCTTTAAGAATTTTTTGAAAATTGTGGAAAAGATTTCATCTAGTGATCATGTGATGCATAATAACATTATTTGTAAACCAATCATTAACCTAATGTATATCAGGAAAAGATATCATGATCCATGCTTATGCATGGTGATTAATTGTAGGAATAACACCTTTGGTGACTTTTGTAAACTATGTGTTTTTCCATCTTGGAAGACGTGAACACTCCTTCGCCCAATGTCCTTTGCTTCACAGATAAAACAACATGTGATGAACTTTTGAAAACTAATCTTAGCATGCCACACTTGGCATTGTTCTTGTGTCAATGGTGTTCACTACATAGTAGTAGCCAATGGTCTTCTCCAAACATTCTGCCATTGATTTTCACTGGTTCTAGTAGGTGAAGTAAGCAACATCCCACAATTGCTAGTTTGTGTTGCCATCCAAGAAAAGAAGGTTGAACATTGGCTTTGGTGGCAAATGCTTTGCAGTGATGGAATGATTTTGTTCTTTGCACCTTTTGATCTTTGTTCTTCCTTTAAAAGTTGTAGCATCAAATTGTCAAGTTTCCATTGATCCTCTAGCACATTGTCCCAAGCAATCATGAAACATTCATACTTCATAAATAAGTTACAAATGATCTTGGTCATGATAACACTATCATCAAAACCTTTATCTACCTTCTTCAATTAATAATTTATAATTTTGATCTTGCCAAGAAAATAACCTATATCTTGACCTTTAGACATTCTATACTTAAAGAATTCTTCCTACATTCTCTAACCCTCAACAATCTCCAAAAAATCTCATCCACAAAGAATGGATTGCAACTGATGTTTCCAAATCTGAAATTTCTTCCCATTAAATTTCTTGATGCTAGAAAAATCCTTATTACTCTCTGTTACAAAACAATCAATTGGCTAAAAACATGAACACAAACAAATCAATCAATGACAAAACAATGAATGTTAAACTAAATCAACACAAATAAACCACTATTAAACACAATCACAATGGATCGAGCTCTTGTTTCTAAACTTAAAAAGCTTCACAACAGAACACTAGCATACATAAACCCATAACTTGTGAACTTCCATAGACTATCATAATGAAATGTATGCAATAAACAATTTGATCATATCAACAACATAATCATATTGCTCAAAAATGTTCAAACAAGAATGTGATTATATATTCTTTTTTTAAAAAAATAATTAAAACACTTAACCACTAACTAATATAATGTATACTAGATGTTACTTGGAAGATTTGATGTTACTTTACTATCCAATAAATTTATTGTTAAATAATAAGCATAACTATTCAAATTCATAATACCATGTAATGCACATGCATAGTAATTCAAGTTCATTGTACTCTTCAAACATTTCTTCATCTCATTCCTTCCCTTGTCCAAAGAGCTTCTGATTGGTCTTCCACTGAAGGAACCAGTCTGATTGGTTGCTTCACCAAGCATAACCTCTCTCATTCAAGATTCTTCTCATGTGCATACATCATTCAGACTGGCCTTCAGAGATGAGTCCATTGAGAGGAGGGGTTTACATGAATTATCATCCATCTACAGGAGGAGGGTGGGTCACGCTGTCACTCTGGACGGGTAGGTTATGTCTGGTAACCCAGACCCGTCGCCGGTTACCTAGTGTAGAACATAGTTATACCAGACCACCGGTGAGTAGTAGCGTTATCTGCGCGAGAGAGAGAGCGTGCGCTTTGCCCTATCATTGGCTCTTCTCTTATCTTCTGCCTCTCCCCTGCTGTCCCACACCACACCACTGTTCGCTGTTGTTTCAGCCTCGCTCTTGGCTTCCCGCCTGCATTGCGTTTTCCTTCTTCGTTGCTGCGCAACATCGCAAGAAACAGAGCGACAGACAGAAACAAAAAATAAAACCAACTAGTGCGTAATGGCGTGTGCGTCTGCCATGAGTGTGACTGGGGCCTTTGTGGCTCCTGTCGCCCTTGTGTCTGGAAGCAAGTTGAGCGGGAAAAAAATGGTGCTGGCTTCTTCTTCTTCTTCTTCTCTGAGCGAGGGCTTCGTCTCTAAGCTTATTGTGAACAATAAGAGCAGGGTGACCATGAGGTTTGTGTTTTTCCCTCGTTTGTGTATGATGATTTTCTGCTCAGCTTGTAGAGTGGAGGACTATGTAAGTTGCTGCTTTGATGCGATGTTCAAGCTTTGCATACTCCTTTCACCCTGCTCCGTTCCAGCATTCGCAGTTGCAAATTCCATGAAGTAAGAAGTGCACTTTCTTGCTTGCTGCGATTGTGCGCATTTCGCATGATTGTTGTTTGTGAAGAAGATGTGTGCATGTCCGTGTCCTTATGTACCCTCGTGGCGTTATTATTGTAGTCTCGGTAAACTTGACTTTCGAAACAGCGAGAAATCATAGGCCACACAATTCGGTGTGAATTTATCGGCACACAAACCCTTAAGTTCTCGTGTGATGAACAAGGGAGATGAACCTTTTGGTTTATCTGCATACCCTAGGTTTTTGCTGTCCAATTTCTGGTGCAAAGTACCACCCTTGATTACGAGGGATGGATCCTCTTCCTCAAGAAAACAGTCCTTTTTCAAGAGGGCTTTGAGCTCAGGAAATAAGCTGTAAAATTCCATCCAGACTCAACATAGCTCTCTGCCTGGTGATTAGCTTCTTGTAGTTGTATAGTTTGCTCCCATCTGGCATTGATGATGTGTAGTACTTGAATCTCATCCATGAAAAAGGTTAGTTAGGCCCTAAAAGTGTTGAAATTTCGAGGTTCCTGTGTCAAGTGCATGGTATGCAGTTGCTTTTGGCATTCCAATCCTACTACACCTTGTAGACATTTTCCCCCCATTATACCTTGCCCTATTTGGTGTCTGTGAACAAGCCTTTTGAGGTAGTGAGGAATATTGGACCATCCCACATCCCAAGACATGTGGTTCCTAAAAGGAGTCAGCAGATTTGCTTCCTGGTTGAAAAGCATTATCTGGATTCTCTGTCTATTTATGTATAACTTTTACTTCTCAATCAATTCTGTTTGCTAGGCAGCAAGCTCTGTTTGAGTTGCTCCTATCATAGTAGCCAACATGAGCACATTTCTGGCATTGTTTTCTGTGTGCAGTGCACACATGTCATCTTTCTAAACTCCCAAAGACTTTGTTTCTGTCTGGAAAAGGAGCTTCCTGCTCACCAACAGGAAGTCTGCAAGTAATATGAGAAATTTGAGCAAGCCCTATTTCCCCTATGTTGATCTCAGTTTTGTCCAATCTTGAATTTATGAACCCACCATGTATTCAAGGAATCTGACCTTTATTGGATATGTTGAATGAGCAGTGCCTCACAGAAGGAGCAAAACATTGCTGGGCTCACAGGTTTGGCTTTGCTAGCAGCAGCAGTGGTTCCAGAGATTGCAGAGGCTGCCCAACCAGGTGTCTCTGCCTCTCTTAAGAATTTACTTTTTAGTGTTGTTGCTGGTGGAGTAGTGCTTGTTGCAATTGGAGGTGCTGTTGCTGGAGTGTCCACCTTCGACCCAGTGAAAAGACGCTGAAAGAAGGCAGATTAAAACAGGATCTGTTTTTTAAAGGCCTTGCGGATATTTCCTCGCATGTGTGTTGCACCTAATCCTTGTGGCATGGGCCTTGCAATAATGTAAGCATATGATCTTAAGTGTTTCAGATCTCTGGACAACTTTTGCTTTGGTTTTGTCTTCTTCAAGTTAGAATTCAACATCTCACATGTTTATGACAGTAGTTTTCACGACATGTGTAGCATCCAAAAGCTTTGCAATCATAGGATTCTTCTAGATTCTGCTATTGCAAAGTTCTACAACATGTGCATGAAATTGCAGTGAACATTGCAAATGCACAAGAGATTTTGTGTGGGGTATGGCATGAATGATCCACATGGCATGATCTTCCCTGAGCTTGGAATGACATTCTGAACCAGCTTTTCTTCACGTTGTTTCCTTGCATGCAGGAAGGTCTGGCCCTTCATGAAATGCTTGGTGTGGTGTGTCTTAAGTGAAGTCAGTTCAAAGTTTACATTTGTGTATTTTGTCATGGAGAGTTGGATGAGTTTTAAGGAAAGTGAATGGAAGTGGACATTGTTGAATGTTTGGAATCTCACTCAAGTACAATGTTAATGACTACTCTCTTGCAGGGTCTATGCATCTCTGATTGTTGTAACACCATGAAGATAAGATCTCAGGTTAGTTCTTGTACAGAGTTGTGGATATGCATCATGATATATTCGTCTCTAGTTGATCAAGCACCAGCTCATGATTTCATAAATCCAAGTAATGCTTAAAAGGCAGTCCTATGTGATGAACATTTGGTGTTGCACATGTGGTGATTATTCCCCTTAAGGTCAAGCTTCTGGTCCTTACAGCATCTACATACTAGCTAGCAATGCACAGAATGATCCAGGGCTTTCCAAAAGGGTTGGAAAAGAAAAATCATTATCTTTGATTGATCAGTCATAAGGATTGCCTCAAGTTGTGGCATTTATTCGGTCCCTCACTTTACACTCCAGTATTTCATATTTATGTATGTGGGTGGGGACGGAAGTTGCACATTATTTTGGATGTGAGGGATGCTAGTACAGGCAAGGATGGGGAAATAAGGTGCACATTAGTTTCGATGTGGAAGACAATAGTACATGTACATACCTGCATACAAGGTATGAAAGGTATTTTTTACACCTCCAAAGAAGTGGTATGAGAATATTTTGGAAATAATTTATGCAACTTCAGACTCTTTCAAAGATTTAGAACCCTATTTCCAGAATGAGCCTATGTGGTTAGAGGGTGAGCACAAAAATGTGCAAATGTGTATGAACGTTCATAAAGTTCAAATTGCACCCAATCTTTAGTCATACAAAAATTTTATGTCTATGGTAGTTCCTTTTCAAGTTCAGCACTAGAATAATTATTTTATTTTTCAAAATTCACTTCAGTGGTAAAATAATAATTTATGGAATTTTGGCAATAATTATAGGCAGCTCCTTTTGGTAGGTTTCTTTGATTCTAAACCTCTAACATGATGAGACCAATTTTTTAATTTTTCTCTCCTTCATAATTTCCTTATATTTTGATATTTCAAACAAATGGTTTTTAAAAAATTCAACATTTTGCTCAATTGGAGGAATAGGCATAATTCACACTTTATTTAAGGTGCCTTTATATTTCTTGAGAATTGGACATTTAAATGATTGATTAGTGGGAACCATTTTAGTCCATTGCAAAGAGAAATCAATTTCTTAGATTCAGTTTCCTCAAATTTCATCTTTCCTAACTTTTCCAAGCTTAGCCATTGTTCCATTTCGTCAAATTCATCCATTGTTTAACTAGCTTGAATTCAATTTCTTGAGGTTTAATTTTATAGTTCTTTGATTAGCACCATCTTTTCCACTTTTTTTGGATTCATTCATTGTCAAACTTTATTACTGGGTATCAAACATGTGCTAATCTCAACATGGATTAGCACTAATGAAATAAGTGAAAACTAGCACTACTTATTAGGTGTAAATGTGGTCGGCCTACAACATTTGCTAATGAGATTATTGCCTAATCCAAAAATGACCTCCTGAAGGTTGTTATTTTAGATTAACATTGATTTCTTGGAACATATTCTTGCATTTTACCT
>Ga0116229_10006055_pt1 | contig 19582 bp, 20 predicted proteins | sample S1TSphgellanicum_3_FD_87313 | JGI IMG/M metagenome (GOLD analysis project Ga0116229, IMG submission 87313) | Host-associated microbial communities from peat moss isolated from Minnesota, USA - S1T2_Fc - Sphagnum magellanicum MG | ecosystem: Host-associated > Plants > Peat moss > Unclassified... | reverse complement strand
TGGTCGCTCGGCAACGAGAGTTTTGCCAGCCCCAGCCACGAGGCGATGGCCGGCTGGATTCGCAAGTATGACCCGAGCCGCCCGCTGCATTTTGAGCCGGGCGTCTGGGAGCAGTACACGGCGAAACAGCCCTACGAGAAGCTCTACGACACGGGCTATGGCGTGACCGACATCGTCTGCCCGATGTACCCGACGATCGACACCATCGTGCAGTGGGCCACGGACAAATCGCATCCGGACCGGCGCCGCCCGCTCATCCTGTGCGAGTACTCGCACGCGATGGGCAACAGCAACGGATCGCTGGCCGATTACTGGGACGCCTTCGAGAAATATCCCGGCCTGCAGGGCGGCTTCATCTGGGAGTGGATCGACCACGGGCTCAAGCAGAAGACGGCTGACGGTCACGACTATTGGGCTTACGGCGGGGACTTCGGCGACAAGCCGAACGATCTCAACTTCGTCTGCGACGGTCTGGTCTGGCCCGACCGCACGCCGCATCCGGGCCTCTTTGAGTTCAAGCATTTGGCGCAGCCGGTGAAGGCGATCGGTTTCCGGTCTGGCGTGCTTGAGGTGAAGAACAAGCAGGACTTCGCGTCGCCGGCCTGGATTCGCGGCGAATGGGATCTTAAGGTGAGCGGCAAGAGCGTAGCGAAGGGCTGCTTACCCGCGCTGAAGGCCGCGCCGCAGAAGACCGAGAAGATCCGGCTGAAGATTCCCGCCGTCGAGCTGGCACCGGGCGAGGAAGCGTTTCTCAACGTGCACTTTTTCGCGGCGCAAAAGACGGCGTGGTGCGAGGCCGGTCACGTCGTGGGTTGGGACCAGATCGCGCTGCCGCTGAAGGTGCGCCGCGCGACCAAGCCAACCGCGCCGAAGAGCACGGCGCAGCCGCTGGCGATCACGCCCAGCGCGCAGGGCTTCGCCATCGCGAACGATGCGCTGCAGGTGCGCGTTTCAAAGGCGAGCGGTTTTATCGAGTCGTTGCAGTGGCAGGGCCATGAGTTCCTCGAGGCGGGGCCGCAGTTGCAAATCTGGCGCGGCGCGATCGACAACGACGGCATCAAGGGCTGGAGTGACGCCTGGCGCGTGCTGGGCAAGTGGCGCGCGCAGGAACTCGACAAGCTGACGCTGAAGGTCACCACCACCCGCGCGATGCCGAACCGCGACGGCAGCGTCACGCTTCTGACCGAGCACGTCGGCGCGTGCAAGGCCTCGCGCAAGGCGGTGCGCCACCAGACGCGCGCCACCATCCGGCCCGATGGCAGCGTGGTGTTTGAGAATACCTTTGTGGTCGACAAGGCCGTGCCGGATTTGCCGCGCCTCGGCGTCGTGCTCAGTCTCAAGCCGGGCCTGGAGAACCTGGAGTGGTTTGGCCGCGGGCCGCTGGAGAATTATTGGGACCGCAAGCGTTCCTCCATTGTCGATCACTTTTCCAGCACGGTGACGCAGCAGTACGTGCCCTACATTTTGCCGCAGGAGCACGGCAATCACACCGACGTGCGCTGGCTTTCGCTCGATGACGGCAACACGGGACTGCGCGTCACGGCGCACGGCCTGCTCGAGTTCACCGCCAGCCATTTTACCGCGCATGATCTTTACGCCGCCACGCACACGTACGATTTGAAGCCGCGCGCGGAGACGATCCTCAGCCTGGATTATCACCAGCGCGGCCTCGGCACGCTGAGCTGCGGACCCGATGCGCTGGAGCACTACCGCATCAAGCCGGGCAAGTACCGGCTGGTCTTCGAGCTGACGCCGTTTGTCCGGTGAGGATGGCCGCCGGGTTGCGCCCCTACGGATGCGTGTCCGCCTGGACGCCTGCACCGGGCGCCGGCACGACCGCGGTCTGCCCCGGCAGCGAGATCGGCGTGTTCGCCCCGGCCGGAGCGGAGGAAATCGACGAGCGAGAAGGCTCGGGTTGCATTGCGGACGGGCTGGCGCTTTGTCCGGCGAGGAGCGACTCGTGCGCCATCTCGGGCGTTTCTTCCAGTCCGCCGGCGACGTAGATGTTGCCGTCATCCATCTTGCGCAGACGCGGCGGAACTTCCTGGAACGTTTTGAACACTCCCTGATGGATGACCTTTCCGGTCGCATCGGCCCGCGTATAAAGATACGTGCTCATGGAAATGAGATGTAGGACGTGGAGATTGCCCTGCGGATCGAAGAAGACCTGCGGATCGATGTAGGCCTCCACCGGCCCGATGCCCACATTGGCGAGGACCAGGTTATCCGACGGCTCTTCAACGCGAAGATACAACTCCGTCTCGTCGGGTTTGGGCGAGAAGCGCAGCAGCGAGTAGATGCGATCCGTGCCGTCGACGGGCCGCTGCTGGCTCCAAACGACTTTCCCGAGCAACACGGTGAAGGGCACTTCGCGCGAGGTGATATCGCCCGCACCGGGCAGCGTGACCACCGCCTGCGCGGTGTAGCCGCCTTCGTCGCGAAAGGAGAAGAGCGGCGTCAGGTTGATGCGCAGCGTTTTCGTCTCGCCCTGTTTCAACGTGAGCGGCCTGAAGAGCGCCTGCCGCTCGGGCCGGACGGGCATGGTATTGTGCTTGCAGATCATGAACGAGAGCCACGGGTGGCTGCCTTCGTTATCGAGCACGATGTCCGTGTCGCTGGTGTTCGTCAGCGTGACGAACATGTCGGTGCGCTCATAGAGCAGGTAATCGGCGCCTTCGCGGCCCATTTTGGCGTCGATGTGGATTTGCGCCAGGGCCGGCGTGGCGGTGGCGGCAAAAAGCAGCAGGCCGAGGGCGGCCAGTAATCTCATACGCCCCGGATGGTAATTCTGCCCGAGAGGCCCGACAAGAGAATTCACGATTTTGGCGTGAAAATTCAACAGCACCGCGCCATCCTCGCCACCATGCCGGCTCCTGCTTCCCGAATGATAGTCACCGTGCTCGGCTCGGGCACGTCGCAGGGCGTCCCGATGATCGGCTGCACGTGCGCGGTTTGCCGCTCGGACGATCCGCGCGACAAGCGCACGCGCTCGTCGATCTACGTCGAGGCGCCCACGGCCAAACTGCTGGTCGACACCACGCCCGACATGCGCCAGCAGGCGCTGCGCGAGGGCCTCGACCATCTCGACGCCGTGATCATGACGCATCCGCATGCGGACCACATCATGGGCTTCGACGACCTGCGCCGCTTCTGCGATATGCGCGGCGGCCCGCTGCCGCTCTATGGCTCCGCTTCAACGCTGGAGCAGATCGAGCGCATCTTCCACTACGCATTCAACCCGAAGAAGCTCGTCCCAGGCTACGTGCATGTCATCCCGCATGTGGTGGAAGGACCCTTTCAGCTCGGCGGCCTCGATCTCACGCCGCTGCCCGTTCCGCACGGCGCGGTCAAAACCTCCGGGTTCCTCTTCGCGCATCAGGGGCGCAAGCTGCTGGCGTATCTTAGCGATTGCGCCGAGGTGCCCGCGCCTATTCGCGAGCTCATTGCCGGCGTCGAAGTGCTCATCATCGACGGCCTGCGTGATGCGCCGCATCCCACGCACCTCACCATCGGCGGCGCGATCGAGGTGGCGCAGGCCGTGGGCGCAAGGCGCGCGTTCCTCACGCACCTGACGCATGAGCGCCTTCACGTCGAGCGGCAGCGCCAGCTTCCCGACGGCCTCGATGTCGCGTACGACGGGATGAAGCTCGAGTTCGATCTCTCCTGACCGTTGCCGGATCGCAATCGAGAATCGGTTGGTCAAACTCGGCTGGCGGGTTAAAATGCTGACGTTGATCCGGGTCACTCTTTATCGGCAGTCCATTTCATTCACGCGCCCGGCCCTCGGCGTGACCGTCGCGCTGTTGGCCACGCTGTTTCTCGCCCGCGCCGACGATGCCCCCACCAACGCGCCCGATGCCACGCCCTCGCAGACCTGGACGTTTCATCCGATCATCCTGACCAACATCGCGCCGCAGCCGTTCCTCGAGAATCGTCCCGAAGAAGTGCCCACGCCCGGCGAGCAGCCCGCGCTTTCGATCCAGGACAACGGTTCCACCAACGCGCCCGACGTCTTCGCCCCCAATACCGGCAGCATCAACAGCGCGTCTGACGGCTCCGACTCCATCAACTGGGGTAACGACCTCGCCTCGCACCTGCTCGTCGTCTACAACACCGCCGATCCCGACAGCAAGGCGCTCGCCCAGTACTATGCCAGCCGCCGCAAGATCCCCGCTGAGCGCGTGCTCGGCATCACCTGCCCGATCACCGAGGAGATCAACCGCAAGGACTACGACGAGACGATCCGCTCGCCCATCCTCGCTTACATGAGCTTGAAAAACTGGATCGCCCGCGCGCCGCGCGAGGTGCCGGTGGGCGACCGCACGCTCAATCTGCTCATGGCCACGCGCAACGACATCTGGGCTATTGTCCTGATGCGCGGCGTGCCGCTGAAAATCGCGCAGGATTCCGACGACTACTTCGGCATGGAGGCCAAGCCCGAGCTGCAGACCAACGCCGCCGCCGTCGACACCGAACTGGCGCTGCTGCCCGTCTTCGGCCTGCCGCTGGGCGGATTTGTCCCCAACATTTTCTACGAGCACCAGCCCGGCGGCATCAAGGTCATCGGGCCCGATCTCGCGCGCAACATGATCCTGGTCACGCGGCTCGACGGCCCGACCGTGGCCGACGTGCGCCGCATGATCGACGACTCGATCTACGCCGAACAGCACCGGCTGGCCGGCCTCGCCGTTGTCGACACGCGCGGCCTGTTCGACCCGAAGGACGGCTACACCTCCGGCGACGAGTGGCTGCGCGGCGCCCACGAGGCGCTGGTCAAGGACGGCTGGACGGTGAAGTTCGACGACAAGCCGGGGCTGATTCCGCCGACCGACCCGTGCAACCAGGTGGCGATTTACCTCGGCTGGTACGCGCAGGATGCGTCCGGGCCCTTCTTCGAGCCGCCCGGGCGCTTCGTGCGCGGAGCGATCGCCTACCACCTCCACTCCTTCAGCGCGAACACGGTACGCAGCGACTCGGCCAACTGGGTCGGCCCGCTCATCGCGCACGGCGCCGCCGCGACGATGGGCACCGTCTACGAGCCCTACCTCGCGCTCACGCCGCAGGAGGACATCTTCGCCCGACGCCTCATCGCCGGCGACTACTTCGCCGAGGCGGCGTACGCCTCGATCCGCGGGCTGTCGTGGATGGTCACCATCGTCGGTGATCCGCTCTATCGGCCGTTCCTCCCGACGATCGACGAGGCACTGGCGCAGGACCCGCCCGGCCAACGCACCGACCACGACGACTGGCTCCAGCTCCAGAAAGTGCGGCGCGGCTATGAGCAGGGCGTCATACCCGGCGCCCCGGAGCAGCTCGTGAACGACATCAACTTTCCGGGAGCGGGGCCGATCGCGCACGAGGGCCTCGGCGACCTGCTGCTCGAGCTGAAGGACCCCAAGGCCGATGCCCTCGCCGAGCGCGAGTACCACCGCGCCGCCGACGCGGAGATCCAGCCCATCGACCGCATCCGGCTCGGGCTCAAGCTGGCCGACTTTTACAGCGCGCACGGCCAGAGCGCCCACGCCCAGGCCGAGCTCGACAACCTGCGCGACCTCTACCCCAACGACGCCACCCGCTTCGGCGTCCCCAGCACGCTCGTGCCCACGTCGGTCCCGCAGCAGCCGCCACCGGCGCCGGTCCCCGCGATGAACGCGCCGCCCCAGCTCCCGAAGCTGCCCCAGTTGTCCAAGCCGGGGACGTAGCGTATTAACCAGATCATGCACGGAATGCGTGTGATCACCCCCGACACCGCGCTGCGGCTGGGTAGATACTCCGGCGTTTCGGCCCTCCAGTATCCTACGGGACGGCTTGCTTCCGCCTCGCCGGAAGGCTACGTTGAGGGGACATGAGCGTGATCGAATCCATCGTCCGCGACTTGCACGAACTGCCCACGCCAAAACTCGTGGAGGTGGCCCGCTACGTCCACGGCCTCAATCCCAAGAGTCAGGAACGCCGTCGCGCCGCCCTGGAGGCTACCGCGGGTTGCATGGCGGGCGAAGAGGGCGAGGATTTTGAACGTGCCGTCAAGGCGGATGCGGACCGAATCGATGGCCACTCCGGGTAAGGGCGTCCTGCTGGACACCAGCGTGGTCGTGCGTCATTTCCGCGACGCCCACGCCCTGGCTCCGCACCTCGCCGCATTCGAGGAGCTTTACTTGCCGCAACCCGTCTTGGCGGAACTCTACGCGGGCGCGTTCCATTCCGCCCGGCCCGAGAAAAATGTCCAGCAAATCGAGCGGTTCCTGGAAGCTGTGGACGTGCTACTACCCGATGAGACGACCCCGGAGCTTTACGGCCGCATCTTCGCGCAACTGGCCCAAGCCGGCACGCTCATCCCGCAAAACGACATTTGGATCGCGGCCATCGCGCTGCAATCCGGCCTGCCGCTGGCCACAAGCGACGCCCACTTCGGCCACGTTGCCGGGTTGCAGCTTTTGCGCTGGTGAGCCGCCCGCCAAGTTTGCCATCCATAATAGGCACATTGCCGTTCTCCCTCCCGGGCTTTTCTATCGTCACTGGCCGGCGTTGGTCGGCACGGGGGCGGAGTAGATCGGCTTGGGGGGATTGGTGAGGATCACGAGCATGGCGCTGCGGAATTTGTTGTAGTCGGGCAGTGCGAAAATTTGCAGGTAGGCGTTGATTGTCGCGACCTGCCCGTCCTTGATGTCGTGGCCGATCCAGGTGAAGACCTGAGTGTGCGCAAACTTTTCGTCCTTGGACCGGAGCGCGCGCGTGGCGTCGTTGTCGTAGTTGAGGAGCAGGCGCTGCTTGAGCTTGCCGGTGGCGTCGTAGACCTCGCCCATCCAGACGGTATTCGGGTCGGACGTGTAGTCGAAGAACTGGCTGACCACGATGGTTTCATCGTGAAAGGGCAGGCGCTCGCGCACGAAGCAGAGGGAATCTTTCAGCCCGTCGATCTTGCCGCTGGCGCGCAGGTCGGTGAAGTCGCGCACGAGCAGCTCGACCGCGACATCGCGCCCGAGTTGCTGGTTGATCTGGATGAGCAGCTCAATCGCCTCGGGAAAATCGGGCACGATCTCGTGCAGCTTCTCGAGATACGCCTCGGCCTTGGGCAGGTTGCCCGTCTGGAAGCTGATGCGCCCGGCCTCGAGCAGCGAGCGCTTCGCGTCGGGCTGTTCGGCGAGGATGCCTTCGTAAATTTTCAGCGCGTCGGCCGGCTTGCCGGCCTGCTGCAGCGCGTAGCCCTGCTCGAAGCGCTTTTGGTATTCGGCGATCTTGGCCTCGCTGATGTTTTTCGCGGCGGCGGCTTCGTCGGGTTGGAGCGGTTGCTGGACTTCGGTGATGTGCGGCGGAGCTGCGGCGGGCGCGTTTGTGGTTTGGGCGGCGGCGGGCGCACAGGTGAGAAGCGCCCCTACCACTGCAATGGGACTTATAGGACCTATATGACTTATGGGACCTATGGGACAAGGAACAAGCCTGTCGCGAAAACAAAAGAGGGAGAGAAAACTTGGCGTTTTCATCTCCCTCTTTTTTTGCTTTCGGTTTTCCGAACTAGTACGACGCCTGGGCGCCGCCGACGTTCTTCTTGCCGATCCACGGCATGAGGCCGCGCAGGCGGGCGCCGGTCTTTTCGATCGGGTGCTTGGCGCCGGCGTTGAGGAGCTTGGTGTATTTCTTTTTCTTGCCGGTGGTGGCTTCCTTGATCCAGCCCTTGGCGAATTTGCCGTTCTGGATTTCGGTGAGGACCTTCTTCATCTCGGCGCGCACGGCCTTGTTGATAATGCGCGGCCCGGTCACCACATCGCCGTACTTGGCGGTGTCGGAGATGGAGAAACGCATGCCCGAAATGCCGGCCTCGTACATGAGGTCGACGATGAGTTTCAGCTCGTGCAGGCACTCGAAGTAGGCCATCTCGGGTTGGTAACCCGCGGCCACAAGGGTGTCGTAGCCGGCGGTGACCAGCGCGCTGGCGCCGCCGCAGAGCACGGCCTGCTCGCCGAACAGATCGGTCTCAGTCTCTTCCTTGAAGCTGGTTTCGATCACGCCCGCGCGCGTTCCGCCGACACCCTTGGCCCACGCCAGCGCCATCTTCTTGGCGTGGCCGGTCGCGTCCTGGTAAATCGCGATGAGCGCCGGCACGCCGCGGCCTTCCTGGAACTGGCGGCGGACGAGATGGCCCGGGCCCTTCGGCGCGACCATGATGACGTCGATGTCCTTCGGCGGCTTGACCGTCTTGAAATGAATGGCGAAGCCGTGGGAGAAGAGCAGCGTCTTGCCCTTGGTCAGGTTCGGCTTGATGTCCTTCTCGTAAACGCCGGCGATGGCGATGTCGGGCGTGGCGACGAAAATGACGTCTGCCTTCTTGACCGCCTCGGCGGTAGTGAGCACTTCAAAGCCGAACTTCTTCGCGGCCTCGATCGACTTGCTGCCGGGATAAAGACCGATGACCACGTTGACGCCGCTTTCCTTGAGATTGAGCGCGTGAGCATGACCCTGCGAACCGAAGCCGATCACGGCCGCGGTCTTGTTCTTGAAAACGTTCAGGTCACCATCTTTGTCGGAATAGATTTTAGCGGGCATAGAGGGGGTGGATTATTAGGGAAGTCCCGTGAAGGTGGGAAGGCTAATCTCTGGGTATGGGGTAGCCCGCGCTGGCCCAGCGCGGGTGCCGTCCCGCAGCGGGACGGCATTTCGGAAATCGGTCGCGCAGACGCGACCGACCGGCGCTGGCCCAGCGCCGGCTACCCGAGGCTGCGCACGCTCTTCACCATCTTGCGCACGTCGGCGGCGGAGGGTTGGCCGGAAGCGGCGGGTTGGTCGAGGTAGCCGTAGACGAGGCGCGAGCCCAGCGCGGTGAGGACGCTGCGCGATTGTGCGGCGTAAGGGCCGAGGCCCATGACGGCGATGGGCCAGTCGCGATGATTCACCAGGAGCGCGGCGAGGTGCTGGAGGTCGTGCCACGATTGGATGCGCGCGGCGATCTTGAGGATGGTGCGCGGGCGCGGCTCGAATTGCGCGGTCCAGCGCGCGAATTGTTTTTCCGGCGCGGCCTTGGCGATGGCGTGGGCCGAGAGGACGACGGTTTTGCCCATGTGCCGGGCAACATCGATAACGAGTTGCATCGCGGTGGCGGTGGCGAGTTCGATGTCGATGGCCTCGACGTGCGGCAGGAAGCGCAGGTAGAGCGCGCGGCGTTCCGCGATTTTCCACGGGCGCTGGCCGCCCTCGGCGGGGATGCGAAGCGTTAGGAGCACGGGCTGTTTCCGTTTGCGCAGGGCGGCTTCGATTTCGTCCGCGTTCGCGCCGTCGGCGAGCAAGGCGTCAGCACGGACTTCCACGGCGTCGGCCGCTGTTTTCTTCGCGAGCAGGCGCAGGCCGGCCTTCGTAATGACGGAGCCGAGGATGACGGGATGGGCGTTAGGAAATTCCACACGCCATTTAGACTCGAACGAACCAAAAATGTCGAGGGATAGGTAAGATCTCATGAGGACATTTCGGATCATGCCGCGCTACTCTTTCGCGCGCTTGTGACATTAATGTGTCCGGCAAAAAATCTGCTTTTCTTCGGCAGCAAGATTGCGTAGCAAGGGCGCGCCGAAAAATTTGGGGAAAAAAGGAGCGAATCATGGGGCAAAAAGGGCACTTCGCCGGTTTGGACGGACTACGGGGCATCGCTGCCCTGGCCATCGTGGGGCTGCACGGAAATCAATTCGTCAAGCTCACCACTTTCCATCCTTCAACCTATCTCGCGGTCGACTTTTTTTTCATCCTCAGCGGGTTTGTCATCGCGTATGCGTACGACGAACGGATCAAGGCCGGGCTGCGTCTTGGCTCGTTTCTGCGCGTCCGCCTGATTCGGCTTTATCCCATGCTTTTCTTCGGCGCGTTACTAGGCGGCATGTCCATGGTCAGCCACCAGCTGCTGACAAACTTTGACCACCTCGACCTCACGGCGAATTTGACGCTGGCGGGGTTGCTCCTCCTGCCCGCGGGTCTGGCCTTTGGATTGGAGGCCTACGCGGTCAACAATCCCATCTGGTCACTCTTTTTTGAAATCGTCGCCAACGTTCTTTATCCGGGGCTGTTGCGGTTGGCCAAAATCACCTGGGCCATCCTGATCCTTTCCTCCCTGGCCCTGATCTTCCTCATCTGGAATTATCAATCCGTGGAATTCATGGGCTTTGAAGATGGCCGTCTCTTTCTCGCCGGCTTTCCGCGTGTCATGGTGCCCTTTTTGTCCGGAGCCCTGCTTTTTCACTCCCGCCTCTTTGAGCAGTTTCCGGCGGTGCCCTTCGTTGTTGTGGCGGGCGGGCTGGTCGCGGTCCTTTTAACGTGGACGCCGCTTCCCTGGCTGTTTGATCTCGCCGCGATCTTCCTGCTCCTGCCTGCGCTCGTGTGTCTTGGCGCTCGTGCACCGATGACTTCCGGCTTGTGGAAATTCTGCGAGATTTCAGGAAAGATTTCGTATCCACTTTACCTTGTTCACCAGCCGGTGATGCGGGCGGTTGGTGGCTTTGCGCAGATGCCCCGCATTCACATGGCTCCGTCGCTTAGCCTGGCGGTGGGTGTCGCTATTTCGATCGCCTTGGCGTGGATCGCGCTCAAATTTTACGACGAACCGGTACGGTATTTTCTGAGTCAAAGATCCGCGAAGAAGCCGGGAGAACAGGCCGCCGCGTTTCCGGTGGCGAGCGGTGCCTGCCAGGTTGCCGGAGCGGCCTCTACGTAACCAATCGGTCTCGGAAGTGCCTCGACTTGAAGTAGCTTCGCATTGTAATACAGTAGACCTTGCTTGAAGACGTAACACATGTATATTGTTCCCGTGCAAGATGAAACGTGCGATCTGAAGAAGCAGTTGGCTACCGCCAATGCCGAGATCATGAATCTAAAAATGCGCCTTAAAAACGCCGAATTAATGTTTCACTTTGCAACATGCGAAAAACCGGCTGAGAAGAAGAAAGTGATGCCTGAGCAGGTCGAGCGCAATTGATTCAAACGAGGTATCTGGGTAGAGGCTGAACTGCGGGCCTGCCTAGAACACTTCGAAGTTTAAGGTACGGGCCCTGACTTTCGAATTGGGCTGCTCCTGCCCCCGTGGAACAGGTAACTGGCAGATCGCATTGCCGCGACTGACGACCGATAGAGTTTGACTGTCTGACTACCATTTGAGATTTCTGTCCCAACACAGTGTATGACGGGATGTGAACCAACCTGCGTTTGCCGCGCGTTCCGTTATGCCAGGACCAGTCGCTTACTCAAGTAACTGTAGTTTAATATTCTAGGTACGGTCATAGACCGCGCTACATTTTTAATATGCCCGCCGACACCCTCACCGCCGCCGATTACGAGGCCGTTATTGGCCTGGAAGTTCACTGCCAACTCAAGACGAACACAAAGATGTTCTGCGGGTGCAAGAATGAGTTCGGCGGCGCGACCAACTCGCACACGTGCCCGGTTTGCCTCGGCCTGCCCGGCGTGTTGCCGGTGCCGAACGCGGAGGCGATCGTGAAGACGCTGCTGACGGGCGAGATGCTCGGCTGCCAGATCGCCACGCGCTGCAAGTTCGACCGGAAGAATTATTTCTACCCGGACATGCCGAAGAACTACCAGATTTCGCAGTACGACGAGCCGCTTTGCCAGGGCGGTGCGGTGACGCTCGACCTGCTCGCCTACCCGAAGGACGCGCAGAAGGACACGACCACGGTCGCGGACAAGCCGATCCGGCTCGTGCGCATTCACCTCGAGGAGGACGTGGCGAAGTCGTTCCACTTCGACGACGGCACCAGCGGCATCGACTTCAACCGCGCCGGCACGCCGCTGATGGAAATCGTCAGCGAGGCCGACATGGCGTCGCCGGAGGAGGCGTTCGCTTATCTCTCCGCGCTGAAGCAGATCCTCGTCTACGGCGGCGTGAGCGACGCGGACATGGAAAAGGGCCAGATGCGCTGCGACGTGAATATTTCCGTGCGGCCGAAGGGGCAGACGGAATTCGGTACGAAGTGCGAGCTGAAGAATCTCAACTCGATTTCCGGCGTGCGCCGCGCGCTGAAGTACGAGATCGCGCGGCAGATCGACGTGGTCACTTCCGGCGGCAAGATCGAGCAGCAGACGCGCCGCTGGGACGACGACAAGGGCGAGACGACACTGATGCGCATCAAGGAAAAGGCGCACGATTACCGCTACTTCCCCGATCCCGATATCCAGCCCGTGCGCACCGACGAGGGCCTCTACGACGAAGCGCAGAAGCGCATGCCCGAGCTGCCCAAGGCGAAGAAGGTGCGGCTGGTCGACACCTACGGCGTCAGCGCCTACCAGGCGGGCGTGCTCGCCGCCGACGCGCAGCTCGCGAACTATTTCGAGGAGGCCGCGAAGGCCAAGCCGCGGAACGGCGCGGCCATCGCCAACTTTTTGCTCAACGACTTTCTCGCCACGGCGACTGAAGGCGCGAGCGTGCCGCATGTCGTACCGGATTTCTTCGCCGAGCTGGCCGAGCTCTCCGGCAGCGGCCAAATCAACAGCAAGCAGGCCAAGGACGTCTTCTCGAAGATGATCGCCGAGAACAAATCGCCTGTCCTGCTGGTGAATGATCTGGGCCTCTCGCAAGTCAGCGACGTCGGCGCGCTGGAAGCCTTCGCCGACCAGGCCATCGCCGCCAATCCGAAGAGCGTCGCCGACTACAAGGCCGGCAAGCAAGCCGCCCTCAACGCGCTCAAGGGCCAGGTGATGAAGCTCAGCAAGGGCACGGCGAACCCGCAGCTCGTCGGCGAGATCATCGCGAAGAAGTTGAGTTCCTGATCCCGGCGGCTCGCCATGGATAAAATCGATCTGGCCGAGCTTTCCGGGTATCAGGAGGACATCGAGACGTTGCAGAAATTCCAGAGACCGTATTCGCTGCCCTCGCTCGGCGCGGTGGTCTTCGCCCTTTGCGGCTTTCTGCTCTTCATCTCGGAAATGCAGGCGAGCCATTTCCAGCGCGGCCAGCTGTCGGGAATCCTCGACACAGTCTGGATCGATTTTGCAGGCGCTTTCAAGGGCGTCGGGGCGCCCGGGGCGCTGATCTCCTGCCTGCCAGCGATCCTCTTTTTCGGCGGCCTCGCGGCTTTTGCCACAACGATGTTCGTCATGAGCCAGGCCACGCCGGTTTCGTGCGTCTCCGGGCAGCGGATGGAGAAATACTGGAACGCGACGCCCGATCGGCCCGGTGATCGCGAGATCGTCTACGTGGATCGCACGTCGCGAACCTACTTTCGTCGGGTTATCTCCAGCACTTCTGGCCCTCGAACGGCCATCGGCCCATGAAAACGCTCTTCCTGTTTCATCCCTATGTGAACAATGGGATGACGGATGCGCTGATGGCGGTGAGTGAGTCGGTTTATTGCCCGGCGAAGCGGAAGCAGACGAAGGCGCCGGGGACATCGCGGATGATGACGCGGGCGGAATTTGGCTCGCTGAAGCGGCGGATCTTGGCGCGGGAGTTTGACCTGATCATCGCGTATGCGTGTGAGGAGGGGCTGCGGCGGCCGTTTCGGAATCCGTTGCAGGATGTGGTCCATGCGACGAAGAAGGTGCTCTTCTACTTTCCGGCGTTTGCGCTCTATTTTTTGCTGCCGGCGATCAAGCAGTCGGGCACGAAGTTGCTGATTTACGATTACGATGACACGACGGTGATTCCGCCGATGCGCTGGCCGTATCTGGACGCATGCCACCTTTATTTCAAGGTCCATCCGGCGATCAACCTGCACAAATCGTTCCTTTTCCAGACGCGGCGCGATGGCAACTTGTGGAACGTGCTGCGCAATGAGCGCTACAATACTTGGCTGAAGAAAATCCGGCCGGTTTCGTATGGCACGGCGTACAAGGAGAGCTTCGACGCGAGCCTTGCGCCGGAGAAGAAGCACGATGTGTTTTTTTCCGGCGGCACGCACTACTCGCCGGTGCGGCAGGATGGCGTGCGCGTTCTGGAGAAGATGCGGGAGGAGGGGCTGCGCGTTTGCCTGCCGGAGAAGGTGCCGCACGCGGAATTCCTGCGGCTGTGCTCGGAGTCGTGGCTGGTGCTTTCGCCGGAGGGGGCGGAGTGGCAGAGCGCGCGGCACTATGAGTCGCTGCTGATGAAGTCGGTGCCGCTGATCAATTACCCCAATGTGCGGCTGCACGAGCCGCTGCGCGATGGCGAGCATGTTTTTTATTATCCGCCGGAGGGGGATTTGCTCGCGGGCACGATCCGGCGTGCGTTGGCGGATAAGCCGCGGTTGCAGCAGATGGCGGAGGCCGGGCGTGCGTTTGTCCTGCAGCACCATGTTCACGAGCGCATTGTGGAGTACATGATCGCGGAAGCGGGGCGCGCTTAGACTGCTGCTGGCATCCCTCCGGGATGCCACTCGTTTTTGGGATTTTTTCCGGTGGTGACGCTCGAAGACTCGCTCTACCACCGGCTACAGATCCGTTATCCCTTCGGGATAAAGACCGGAGTTTCGCGCTTTGGCCGTAGGTTGACTCATTTGGCGGGCAGTTCGTCGGAATGGGACGGATGGGACCGATGGGACTTATGGGACGTGATCTGAGCATCGATCCACGCGGAATTTTCCGCTCTGTAATTGCCTGATTATATGATTCCGCTTGGAGTGGGTACGGCAATTTTGATTTACTAACCCATGCGCTTTTCCGCGACACGACTAGATAGCCTCCTGGCGGCGTTCTCCAGGTCGAAAATTCTCGTCATCGGCGACCTGATGCTCGACGAGTTTCTCTGGGGCAAGGTGACGCGCATTTCGCCGGAGGCGCCGGTGCCGGTCGTCGAGGTGCAGCGGCGCGCGGCGTATCCGGGCGGCGCGGCCAATGTGGCGCGCAATCTGGCCAGCCTTGGCGCGCAGACTTCGCTGGCCGGCGTGATTGGTGATGATGATGCGGGACGGCAACTGGTGGACATCCTGGGGGCTGAAAAAATTGGCACCGATAGCGTGCGCGCAACCGCTTCGCGTCCGACGACGCACAAGACGCGCGTCTGCGCGATCACGCGCCAGTTGCACGACCATCTCGACATCGAGGACCAGCAGCAGATCGTGCGCGTGGACAACGAATCGCGCGAACCGCTGGACACCGCAAGCAAGGCGTGGCTCTTCGACCGGCTGCGCGCGGACATCGCCACGCACGACGCGATCATTCTCGAGGATTACGCCAAGGGCCTGATCGACCAGGAGCTAGTGACTCTGGTCATCTCCGAGGCGAAAAAGCGCGGCAAGATCGTGGCCATCGACCCGAACCCGAACAACCCGTTCGACTGGTCCGGCGCGACGGTACTGAAACCGAATCGCAAGGAGGCGTTCCAGTCGGTCGGCATGCCTTTTTCCACCGGCGAGGATGCGATTCTTAAGGCCGGCACGGTGCTGCAAAAGCGCCACGCCGTGCGCGACGTGCTCATCACCCTCGGCGAGGCCGGCATGCTGCTGCTCGAGGAGGGGCATAAGCCCTATCACACGCCCACGCGCGCGCAGGACGTCTTCGACGTCTCCGGCGCGGGCGACACGGCCATCGCCGCGTTCACGCTCGCGCTAGCCGCGGGCGCGAACGGCATCGAGGCGGCGGAAATTGCGAATCACGCCGCCGGGGTGGTCGTGGCGAAGCTCGGCACGGCGACGCTCAACGTTCAGGAATTGCGCGAGATGTTCGTGAAGACGGAGGGGCTGTCATGAAGCGCGCCGTTTTCCTCGACCGCGATGACACGCTGATGGTGAACGTGCCGTACCTGGGCGATCCCTCGCTGGTGGAGATTTTTCCCGAGGCGGCGGAAGCGCTTTTCACCCTGCGCAGGGCGGACTATCTGCTGTTCGTGGTCAGCAACCAGTCCGGCGTTGGCCGCGGGCTGATTACGCGCGAGCAGGTCCATGCCGTGAACACGGAGATGCAGCGGCAGCTCAAGGGCGATCATATCCACGCTTTCTATCACTCGTTCGCCACGCCGGAAGATCCCTGGGCGAACGACCGCAAGCCGTCGCCGGAACTGCTCGAGCAGGCGGCGCAGGCGCATGACGTCGACCTCGCCGCCTCGTTCTTTATCGGCGACCGGCTCTCGGACATCGAGTGCGGCATCAACGCCGGCTGCCGCACCATCCTGCTGACGCACGACAAGTCGAGCCGCCGCGATGGCGGCGATCCCGAGAACGTGATCGCGCGCCAGAAGGCGCATTACATCACGAATACGCTGACCGATGCAGCGAACTGGATCGTAAGCGTTTCGCACATTTATCCGGTCCCGAAGACCCACGAGTTGTTATGAATTCAGTCGCTTGGCAAATTCTTCCCTGGTTGCTCTGGGCAGCCCTCGGCATCGCGTGGAATAGCGCCCAGAACACTCGGAAGCTCTTCTACTCGCGTCTCTTGATCGAAGAACCTGAGACATGGTCAAATCTGGTGATATCGGATCGCCCAGAACGCGAAAATTCTCAGAGGGTCGGCGAATTTCTTAGCAAATGCGACTACAAGGAGTTGCATAATCCCGAAATCGTCCGCTTGGGCAATAAGGCTAGGACTTGGCACATCTGCTTCTCTTTCGTTTGCTCGGCCCTCTTCACCTATTATCTAGCAACCTTTCTCTCACGCTTCGTTCCCGCATGAAATCCGTCATCGTCATCCCCGCGCGCTACGGCTCCACGCGCTTTCCGGGCAAGAGCCTCGCGCGGCTGCAGGGCCGGCCCATGATCCAGTGGGTGTGGGAGGCCGCGAGCCGCAGCCGGCTGAGCGATACGGTGATCGTGGCGACGGACGATGACCGCATCGCCGACGTGGCCGCGAAATTTGGCGCGGATGTGGTGATGACGAAGAAGTCGCACCGCTCCGGCACGGACCGCATCGCGGAGGTGGCCGACAAGGTTTCGGCGCAGCTCTACGTCAACGTGCAGGGCGACGAGCCGCTGCTCTCGCCCGGCGCGGTGGATGATTTGATCCGCGGCATGGCGGAGAGCCCGCGCATTCCCATCGGCACGCTGGCCCATCGCATCGAGAAGCAGGCTGAGTGGCAAAGCCCGGAGGTGGTGAAGGTGGTGTGCAACCGGCACAACGAGGCGATGTATTTCTCGCGCTCGCCGCTGCCGTTCATGCGCGCGTGGGACCCGAAGGCGAAGCTGTTGCGGCACGTCGGCATTTACGCCTACCGCGCCAACGCCCTGGCCACCTTCGTCGCGCTCAAACCGAGTGCGCTCGAGCAGGCGGAGAGCCTGGAGCAATTGCGCGCGCTGGAGTACGGCATGACCATTCAAGTCATCGAAACCAAATATCGTTGCTTCGGCGTCGATACGCCCGCAGATTTGGCAAGGGTCGAAGGCGAGATGCGCCGGCAGACGAAGGCGCGTCCGCACGTGAAGCGAAGGAAACGTAAAAAATGAAATATATCTTTGTGACGGGTGGCGTGGTGAGTTCGCTGGGCAAGGGCCTGACGGCGGCCGCGCTGGGCACGCTGCTGGAGCATCGCGGGCTCAAGGTCGTGCTGCAAAAGTTCGACCCGTACCTGAACGTCGATCCCGGCACGATGAGCCCTTACCAGCACGGCGAAGTTTACGTGCTGGAGGACGGCGCGGAGACCGACCTCGATCTCGGCCACTACGAGCGTTTCACCTCGGGCAAGCTCACGCGCAAAAACAATCTCACGACCGGCCAAATTTACGAGGCGGTGCTGTCCAAGGAGCGCCGCGGCGATTACCTCGGCAAGACGGTGCAGGTCATCCCGCACGTCACGGACGAAATCAAGCAGCGCATCCGGCAAGTGGGGCAATTCCAGGACTGCGACGTGGTTATCACCGAGATCGGTGGCACCACGGGCGACATCGAGGGCCTGCCGTTTCTCGAGGCTATCCGCCAATTCGCGCTCGAGGTCGGACAGGACAACGCTCTCTTCCTGCACGTCACGCTGGTGCCGTTCATCAAGGCCGCGGGCGAGTTGAAGACCAAGCCGACGCAGCAGAGCGTGGCCAAGCTGCGCGAGATCGGCATCCAGCCGCACGTCCTGATTTGCCGCTGCGAGCACCCGATCGACCGCGAAGTGCGCGGAAAGCTTTCCATGTTCTGCAACGTCACCCCCGAGGCGGTGATCGAAGAAAAGGACGTCGCCCACACCATTTACGAAGTGCCGCTGATGCTCCAGCGCGAAAAGCTCGATGAGCTGGCCGTGCGCCACTTCAAGCTCGACCTGCCGCCGGCGGACATGAGCGCGTGGCGCTCGTTCGTGGACCGGATCATCACGCCGAAGCACAAGGTGAAGATCGGCGTCGTCGGCAAGTACATGGAGAACAAGGACGCCTACAAGAGCATCTATGAAGCGCTCACGCACGCCGGCGCGGCCAACGATACCGGCGTCACGCTGGTCACGGTCGATGCGGAGGAGATCGAGGAGCACGGCGCGGCCAAGTTCCTCAGCGGTCTCGACGGCATTCTCGTGCCGGGCGGTTTCGGCGTTCGTGGCGTAGAGGGAAAAATCCTCGCGGCGCGTTATGCGCGCACGCAGAAGATTCCGTACCTCGGCCTTTGTCTCGGATTGCAGATTGCTGTCGTTGATTTCGCGCGCGACGTGCTCGGCCTTTCCAAGGCGCATAGCACGGAGTTCAACAGCGAGTCGCCCGATCCGGTCATCTCGATGATGGACGAGCAGAAGAACGTGGTGAAGATGGGTGGCACGATGCGCCTCGGCGCCTCGGTCTGCCACCTCGTGCCCGGCACGAAGATCCAGCAGGCTTACGGCGAGGAGCGCGCGACCGAGCGGCACCGCCATCGCTACGAGTTCAACAACGATTACCGCGAGAAGATGCAGAAGCACGGCCTCGTCATCTCGGGCTACACGCCCGACGGCAAGCTTGTGGAGTTGATCGAGCTCGCCGACCATCCCTGGTTCGCCGCCTGCCAGTTCCACCCCGAATTCCAGAGCAAGCCGAACAAGCCGCACCCGCTTTTCAGCGGCTTCGTCAAGGCCGCCGTGGCCAACCGGGAGAAGTGATCAAGTTGACAGACCATAAAAGTGGCCTCAAAGTTAGACCATGAAGCTGGTCACCGTTTCGCAGGCCAAAAGCCGGTTAAGCTCCTATATCAAGTCGGCGGAAGCCGGCGAGGACGTTGTCATCATGCGCGGATCGAAGCCGGCCGTGATTCTTCGCCCGATTACTGAGAATGAACTGCAGTCAGTGCCGGAAATCCCAGTTTCCGCCATCGCCGGCATCAAGGCAGAAGTCGAGCGGGATCGCAAGGCCGGCAAGCTGATCAAATTGGGCAACACCGCGCAGGGAGCTGTTGCCAAGCTCCGCAAGCTTGACCGCAAGCGCAAGTAGATGGCCCGTCCCATTTACGTGGCCAGCCGATTCCCCCGCACGTGGAAAGGGATGTCGGCTGCGCAGAAGGAGCGCGTCATCGATATCCTCATCGCGTTACCGGAGCTCTTGAAAAATCCGCACGCGCACAGCGGATTTGGATTCCGCCGCCTTCAGGGGTCTCACTTCTACGAGGCCAGGCTCGATTTGCGCTGGAGACTTGTGATGCGGATCGATTCCAAGGAAATTATTCTCTTTGATGTCCTCAATCATGATCAAGTGCGGAGGCTTGGCCGCTAGGTTTCTGCTTGGACTCGTCGCGAGCCTTGCCGGGC
>Ga0116229_10006051_pt1 | contig 19584 bp, 8 predicted proteins | sample S1TSphgellanicum_3_FD_87313 | JGI IMG/M metagenome (GOLD analysis project Ga0116229, IMG submission 87313) | Host-associated microbial communities from peat moss isolated from Minnesota, USA - S1T2_Fc - Sphagnum magellanicum MG | ecosystem: Host-associated > Plants > Peat moss > Unclassified... | reverse complement strand
TTCTCCCCTTCTCTTAAATTAACAAAAATGAAGAAACAAAATAAAAAATAAAAAATAAAAAATGAGCAGAAAAATCTAAGGCTACGTATTTGCTTCTTTTTTTATCTTTTTTTTTTTGGATGATGTCTGGCCAGCAGCTCCGGGGAGCATTCACAACAACCGTTGCAGGAGAAGTAAGTAACGGCGAGGGGGGGGCCACGGGTGCATTATGCACCGGGTACACACTAGTTGTTTATTATTGCAAGAGACATTGTTTCTTTATTTTCCCAATTGCTTACACTACTTGCACCGATGGCTGTTTGACTTCCAGCAGCTATTTGAGCTACCATTTCAATAATGTCAATCTATGTTTCCATATGTCAAATCAAATTTTAGAATATAATTCAAATCTAAAATCTTTTGAATCATTTTTATGTCAGATTTTAGTATTATTCATCGAGTATGTGATTGATTTCATATTCCTCCATTATGTAATAATCTGAATTTATTCAAATGTCAATATGCATCAATCTCAAATGTGATAAAATTCCATTATGTAATAATCTGAATCTATTGAAATGTCGATGTGCATTGACTTCAAATGTGATAAAATTTGTGTTTTGATGAATGTTTATGTTTTGTTATTAAGATTTTGAAAATTTTGCAGTGAATCTCTGCTTTGATTTCAAGAAACATTATTCTGGCTTTTTATATATCAAATTATTAAAAAACACATTGATTTGGACATAGCTCTAATACAATGATCAAATAACACATTAAACATTTACTCTAATTCATGCAGACACACTTGCTAGAAAATGAAAAAATAATAATTAGGATAGAAGAGAGCTCCTAAGAAACTCTATATGAGAAATATCTGTGAGATATGAATGTCCTCATATTGTAATATACTATACATATTAGAGATCTACATACACAATAAATATATTGTTCTTTTAGTGAGACGTTGGCATCGAATCCCCACGTCTCAGAAAAATATTTGATGACAGTATTCAACACAACCTAAGTTGACATAGCCCAGTATCGGCAAGGATAAGACAACTAAGCTGGGCATACAGAAAAGACACATCCTTAGATACACACAAGTGTACACACGAATTCATGAATTCCATTCCATGAAAAAAAGGGTTTGTACAGTCTGCTGTATTACATCAAAATTGTACAATCGCAGCTTGCCTTCAGAAAATCTCAAAATTTTGCAAATGCTGCATAAATACTAGGACGCTGAGCTTTGTACCCACACTGCCAGGAATTGCTACTACAGAACTCAATTAGCCTGGGATAAGCGCTTAAAGTTTTTATTTACAGAATAGAAGAGTTCGCCGGGAACTCGTTAAAACGAAATAGCCGCCAAAAACTCACCAAGTTTTATCGTAGAATACAGATTTCAGACTCTTAGTAAATACTACAGAGTGTGACTGATAATAAGAAATGAGGCTTATGAAATTGCTCAAAACAATCAATTTTATGTGCAAAGATTTACAGCTCCTCATCCTGTAGGGCTTCATCAATACTCTGTTTGAATGTGCTTGAAATAGTACGGGTTGGTGACGACATTGCTGTACCCGTCTCCCCCGTATGTCGGCCAATGCAGGTAAGACTCGCGGCCGATGTATGAAGGCGTGTATTCGCGGTAAGAAGCTCGGTATTTGGAAGGAGCAACTGGAATGTAGTCACCCTCTTGAGCTGCAGCTGGGGACAAGAGCTGGGCATGCTTCTTGAATTTCCGCACCTTCTTCAGCGCTCGCATCGGATCCACGAACCCGGACACGGTCACCCTCTGAGTAAGAGGATCACAAAACACAGCCTCCACCCCGTTAAGCTCCAGCAACGCTTCCCGGACTTTCTCTTCGCACTTGCTACAGCACATGGGCACCATCAACGCGAGTCCACTAGGAGGCACCACAACGCCGCCGGCGGAGTGAAACGGCTCCGGATTAGTCACTGCCGCCTTGTAACCTACGTCAGAGTAGATCGGGGAATGCCGAGCGCGACTTACGAGGTAAGTGGGCTCGGTGGGACCGTAAAATAACTCATCCATACCCAGCGCCATAGTCCACAAAGACAGTAAGTAATCACTCCTTAGTGTTCCCTTTCACAAGTGTTAGTACTCCTCTGGAAAAAACAAAAAGCCACTTACTTGTAAAACTTCTTCTAACTGTTAGACCTGGTGGAGCTGCTAAGAACACATTTGAGATGGTGAGTGAGTAGGAGATTGTAATCCTGAATTGATGATGCACAAAATGACTGAATCGGAAGAAATTTACTGTAATCGAATGGTGAAACAGGAAGTCAAGGGACCCACTTTATTATAGCGGGGAGCGATCGGAACATTCTAGCATTTCTCACTTTCCAATGAATATATATACGTGGCAGAATCGATTGAAAATATATATATGCCATGCGTTAGGTAGCATTCACGCGTGTCACAGGGGAAGAAGTATCGAAGCAGGTGACGAGGCACAGGATTTCTCAAGTGATTGCCGATGCGATATTTTTTCTGACTTGTATGGGACACGTGTTGGTGATATGGAAGATCGTGGTGTTAAGAGAAATCCAGAAATCTATGTGGCAGTGTAAGTTGTTCCCATAAATTTACACATAAACTCAGACAAGGTTTTGTTCACTGATAGAATCTGCCTTCAGGGTGCTCAGATTTTGGGACTTAGCAATTTGAACTGGGACGAATGGTTCCTATTCTAACCTGACATTGGAATGGGCCTAGTTGAGCTAAGTAGGTCTAGTTGCTGTAGGCTGTCCAGTTGGATGAACCCCAATAATCTCTAGCACACTTTTAGAACCCTTAGCTATGGGGAGGTGAGGGTGCGGGAACAGGAACCAAATGAGAAAAAATTGTCCTGTTCATGCACCATCCATCCATGGTGGTGCATTCACAGGTGCTTGTTCACTCTAGCCCTAGATGCTGTTCCATGAGATGGTAACTGGTTTCCACAAGGCTGTGTTCCAGAGCATAACTAATGTTCCCCACGATTAATTCACATCACTATAACGTTCACCACCTGTCTAGTCACTTTGCAAGCAAGTGGAACTGGCAGAACCCGAAGTGGAACCAATAGATGACCACCTGTCCCAGCTAGTAAAAACCCTAGAAGAGTACTAGGTAAAAACGCCAAAACCGGTTACTGAAGGGCATACAAGGCTGCCACTACCAAGTGTACCCTTCCTGCCTGTTGAGGTCCAAATTGCTGATGCGCGTAGATTTTGCAACAGACTGTCAATACTGGAAGCCAACTTGGCAAATAACCGAGGAAACCGTAGTAGTAGGTTACCTGGCAGAATCCGCCCAGGGCGGATTCTGCTAGGTAACCATGCCCTGGGTGAGCCTGGGGTGAGCACACCTTGCAGAATCCGCCCTCATTGGCCTCCTCTTTGGCGTTACAAAATCAGTGACAAGTTTTAAATATAACGGGAAATGCAGCGGACAATCAGCCGCCAGCTAAATCGACCAAGCTGGCCAATTCTTCAACATAAAAGAGGCTGAAAAAAAGGTAGAATCCCCCCAACTGACTTCAACGTTTTTAATAGTCTGAAAATAAGTAGCCCCAATTTATAAGTGGCCTATAAGCGCGGGTTGAAGATGGTGACAAACCGTTTTCGAAATAGAAATTTCATGCAGCCAATGAGAAGGCTCAGGGGGGCTTAGTTATTTTCTTTTTGGTTGGGGGGTGGGATGGGTGATTTTTTTCCTGTTCCCATCAAGTTCCCAAGATACTCCCATCAGTTCTCATAATGTTCCACAAGTTCCCAATGTGTTCCTTAAGACGTTCCCAATAGCAACTCATTTTTTATTGGGTATTATCTGCCCAGGTTCAACTTCCAGATAAATTGTAAAAGGAGGAACAGCCAAGGGGAAAACTTGCTTCTATTAATTATCCATGCTCTTAGGAAGGCATATTAGCCATGGTTGAAATTGGCAACAGACTGTTTTTGAAATGTAAATTTCATGCAGCCAATGAGAGAAGGCTCAGCATGCACTTGGTGAAGGGCCAAGTTTTTTTCTTTTGGTTTTTTTGGCGGAGGGTGGGGCGAGGGGTTGGAGATTTTTATTTATTGTCTATTCTCAATGTGTTCCTATCAATTTCCCAATGGGTTTCCCAAGTTCCCCAAGACTTTCCCAATAGCACCTCAATATTGATCCCATATTTGGAGACAGTTCAACTTTCATTGTATACAATATGTAAAGGGGCCCCAGCAAGAAGCATGTTTCTATTTTGGGCAGCGAGAACCAAATGGCCTCGACCATGGAATGGAGGAATCCCCAATATTCCAGAAAAATGGTGATGCACCAATCATGTGGCCCTTTAAAAATATACAAAACTGTGGAGGCATTGATGACTAATAAAAGAAGGAATGATAAACTTATCCCTAAAGTATTCCTTATTTTGGGTCTTACTAGCATCCCTCAATCTACTTAGTCATCCTCCCTGTCGAGCTATCCATAAAGTTCAACAAAATGATCCTCAATCTACTTAATCAACCTCCCTTTTGAGCTATCCATAAAGTTGAACAAAATGAGCAAGACTCCTCAAAACTAAATATGAACACCCCAAAATGATCACCATAATTTATGTTTTAAGTATATATATTTTTTAAACTAGACAAGGGTCTACCTGGAATGGGGGACTACCTAGGTGGAGGCCTAATTATGTTGCAGCATAGTTACCTCCCTACCTACTTGTTGGTTATTTACATATCTATCTACCCATGGGCTACCTACTTAGCTACCTATTTACCCACCTACTTATGTAAAATAAGGATGATGAAAAGTTAGCATGGGAATTTACATAGGGCTCACTTAGGGGTTATAAGGGGTCTACCTAGGTCAAAGGATATCTAAAGGCTACTTAGAAAGTTGCATAAAGCTCGTTGGGAACTATAAAAATATTCCTAAGTTAGGGGACACCTAAAAATTATTTAAAAAGACTACTTAAACAACTTAAGAAACTATTGAAGGACTACCTAAAGACCATCTAAGGGCCTACCTAAAGGTCCATAAAAATATTTCTTGGTTGAGGGATACCTAATTGTTATTCAGGAAGGCTACCTACACAACCTAAGGGACTATTGAAAGGTTACCTAAAAACTATCTATGGGCCTACTTAAGGGGCCATAAAAATATTTCTTAGGTTAGGGGATACCTAAAGGTTATTTAGGAAGGCTACCTAAACAACCTAAAGGATTGCTTAAAGACTACTTAAATATCATCAAAGGGGTTACCTAGTCTATGGGTTATCAAAAGCTTACATAAAAGGAATTACATAAGGGTCACTTAACCTGTTACATAGGGACTATCTAAGGACCTACCTAAGTTACAATAATTTAAAATTACTTAAAAGCCTATTTAATGAGCTACATAGGATAGACTACATAAGGACTGTGAATCAATCTTAGATAGCCCCTTATGGAAGCCATATCATTAGTACAATGGACAAATTTGGTTATATATGAAGGAAGGTAGTTTGTTTTGTTTTGTAGTTATGAGATCCACCAAATCGAGATGCTTGAGATAGTGTTCTTGGTGTTTTTGGAATGCTCTCGACAACGACAGGTGCATGGGCTTGGTTCCATGGCGTTTGGACTTGTGGTGCAAAAGTTCGTGAATATTGAATGATTTCTTCACTGAAAATTAAATAAAATCGTAGCTGAAAATTTCAGAAGAATTGGAAATGTGCCATTGGTGTTGTTGGAAAGATCTTGATGAGCAGGATTTAATGGAATTCATTTGGTAAGATTTGGATTCAGAATGTGGGAGATATTGATTTTTAAGTGATTTCTGCTGCTGAAAATTCAAATAAATTCCAGAAAACCAGGTTTTGAAAGGAAAAATCAGTTGAGGATGTGATAACACTTGGGCCAACGGCATAGGCCACACTAGTTTTGGTCACAATTAAAATGGATTAATTGCTTATGCCATAAACTTGACTAAATTGAAATGACTAAGATGACTAAAATGTGTCTTCTCTAACTTGCCTGAAAAAAATATAGTTGACTTAACATCCAACATGGTCAAATAAATAAATAAATAAACATAAATTTATTTATTTTTCAAAAAATTGTCAGATGTATGATTTGTTGGACTACCATGGTTTTGTTGAATCTATTCTCAATTTGGACTACTTGAAAAACATTTGTTTATTTCAACTGGAATGCTATTTTTTTTTAATTTGGTCTAATCCTTCATTTGGTTTTTATTTTTTCATCATTATAGTAATGTCATGTGTCAATTGTTTTAGCATATGACAAAAAAAAAAATCAAACCTTCTACCATCTCAACCTTCCATCAAGGCCTTAACCATCCAACCACAACATCACAGGCTGAAAAATATTGACTTCCAAATACATATAAACATTAGATTAATTTTAAATATGTATTTCAAAAACTCAAATGTAGTATTAAGTTTTTTTTTATTTGGACTATAAATTCAAATGTAAAATGATATGTAAGTTTCAAATTTGTAATTTCATATTTACATATAATTCAAATATTTTCTTTAATTTCAAATGTCAATAAATTTTCATTAATTTACAATTTTCATTTCAAGAATTTCAACATAATTTTTTTTACCAAAGTGATTTAATCTTGTAATTTTTAATGAAAATAATTTCACATGTTCAATACATAAATATAAATTAATGTAATCAAATTCAATATATTTCATAATGAAGTTGATTGGAAAACAATTCTTTAATACCATAACTATTCTATATTTAAGCTTTAAAACATCCATTTGATACTAAATTTTTAGTGAAATGTTTTATTCAAAACTCAATGTTTCCTACACATTAGGTTTAAAAATTACAAAACCATCTCCATTAAATCCTTCTCATTTAGATCTTTCCAACAACATGAATGTGCCCAATTTCTTTAGCCTAATTTTGAAATTTAACTTTCATTCTTATTAAAAATTGAAATTTCATTTGATAACAAATTTCTAGTGACAAATATAATTGATTCGAAATTTAATGTTTTTTTCATTCTAAGTTTAAAATTACAAAACCACCTCCATCAAATCATCATTGAAAGATTTCCTAAATCACCAAGAGTTTACCCAAAAACATTTAGGCTAAGTTTGATATTAGAATTTCATTTTCACTAAAAATTCATTTTTCATTTACTATTTCAGATATAAAAAATTATTAAAAATTCAATATTTTTTATACCTTAATTCTAGAAATTATGAAACCAACACCATTAAATTCTAGTCATTAAAGGCTTTCCAACAACGCCAAGAACATATTCAAACATCTTTAACATAAGTTCAATCCACAATTTTTATTTTCACTGAAATTTGAACTTTTATTTGTTGTTAAATTTCTAGAAAAAAAATTACTCAAGATTTAATACCTCCCATTGATCAATTGAGGGCTTTCTAACAATATCAAGAACATGCCCCAATTTCCCCAAAACATTCTTCTTTGATTTCATTAGTGTTTTTGATAAAATTAATATTTAATAACTTTTGCACCATAGGTCCAAACACTTGGTGCACCCTTATTTATTAAGAATCCAATGGTACCAAGAGTGTGATAAGAGGCATGATGGTTTAAGAGATCTCAATGTTGTAATTTATTTATTTTTTAAAAACTACCTTACTTAATAATAATAAATAAGATTATTATAAACAACAATTAAAAACATAGGGCAAAATTACCCACCATTTCAAAATATATATAAGGCATCTTTTTTTTTTTTCAATTTTAATGTTATCACATCATCAAAAGTAACACTATAATCACAAAGTGTCATATTTGGAAGATTAATTTGAACCAAATTAATCATAAATCAAATCAAACAATTTCATGTGCATGCGACATCTCCCACATGTATAATATGATGTTTGATTTGACTAGATAGGTAGTTTTTCTTAGTCATAACATACATACCTAGCTTTGATGTTATTCAAACCAAACATAATCAATCATTTAGACTCATAACCTTGAATTACTTAATTTAACCTTGAGTTTATAGTCAACTTAATCAAGATTTGACTAACATAAAAACCAATTATTTTGTTATAATGTATGTAAAAAAAATTTGCACTATGAATCAACCTAAGGTAGCCCCCTAAATAACCCTTAAGTATCCCTTAACTTAAAAATCCCTAGTTAACCCCACAAGTAGCCTTTATGTAGTCCTTTAAATATATTTTGGGTAGTCCCCTAAGTAACATTTAAATATCTCATAACCTAGGTACACTACAAGGAATTTGCAAATATACGATTGGATTTATGATTCATTTTTAGTCGTAATTATCACATGCAACTTGTTATAGTGCCTAATCGCCTTGGGCAAGTTGCATAAAATTCTAGTCACAAAAAACTGAAAATCAACAACTGAATTTGCAACTCATTTGTAATTGTAATGTATACATGTAATTAAAAATAATCTAGTTGCATTGGACAAGTGCCATAAGACAATCAATGGCAAAAGACATGACATGGTCATGAAGTTGAAAGTGTAATTGCAAATGTGACAACTAAACCAAAAAATTGCATCCATTACCATGGATGATATTTAGTATGATGTAAAACCCCAATTTATGACTACATTTGTGATAGTTGCATGCTACCAAATGTGCCATTGATAAGTGGTTAGGATTTAGTCACATGGTAATTTAAAGAGCAAATGGCCATAAAACACATGGCAATTTCCATTTGCTCAACAAAGATATATTATAATTACAATAATTAAGTATTATAATTACAGTAATTGAATATTACAATTATAGTAATTAAATACTATAATTAATTAATTAAAGTCTATCCTAGGTTAAATTATAATAGGCAACCTATTCTAAGCTAGGTTAAAGTAGAATTGGTTACCTAGAATATGCTAAGTAAGTAAATAGGATCCTATTTATTTTGTTGGGGACGAGCCTTTTGATTAACTCATCCCAAGTGGTACATGCTCTATGTTTATCATGCATACCATGAATCTAGTTCATTTTTCCACCTACTTATATATTTTAAAAGTTTGAAATTATAAACAAAGGATATGGGACAAATTCTAATGAAAGGAAACACTACAACATTACAACATTATAACATCCTTTGTCCCATACAAAAACATTATCATATATCCACACAATAAAATAATTACTACTTAATTTAATTACCTACTACCTATCCTATTTACTATATATTACTTAGGCTACATACCTATTATCTATTACTTAACCTACATAATTTTTAAAATTATTATTATAAAAAATCATATATCTAGATAATAAAATATTTACAATTTAACCTACCTACTACTTACTACTACCTATCCTACTTATCACATATTACCTAGGCTACATACTTATTATTTACTAGCTAGCCTACCTAAGAAAATAATTACCTAGATTATAATTATTTATTTATTTATTTAACATAATTAATTAATTAAACACTATGACATATCCATAAAATAAAATACCTTTTGCTTAATTTATAACCTACCTACTAACTACCTAGTTTATCCATTAATCAATGACTTAGCCTACCAACTACCTACATAGCTTACCTAGTTTAATTTACCAACTAGGTTATAATAGCCTTTTCTAACAAACTATTAACTATTAGATATTATATCATGGAAAACCCATGGATAATTGCAAGAAGACCAATGGATGGGTATATTGAAAGTATAATAATCCAATTGAAATAGCAAAGTTTGTCATGTGTGGTCTATGTTTATTTGTTCATGTGATAGAATATACTATTATAGTTGCAAAAACTTTCATTGTAATTGCAAAAACAACTATGTTATCATCCATTGATGGATGCAATCAAAATTGGATATATTGTTCACTTTTCATTTACATTTTCAATGAGAATCATATTAATCATTAGTTGTAGTCACATCTACAATTAGAATTTGGTCAAACCCCTTTTGTATATGCATATGTGATTACAACAAGTTGCAACTACATGGACACATACAACATGCACATTGTTAATTGTAAAATAAATTAATTTAGACATTGGTCGAATAGTAGTCACAAAAATATGGTCAAAATGGACAACATTTCTTTTAGTGAGACAATATGTGGCACCAAGTTGCAATGGTAATCACATAAAGATGCAATTTACATGAACTTTTCATCCATCCAAACCAATTTACATGGCTTCATCATTGTAATCCAACTTATACCATGTTAACACACATCATTACATAAGCTAAGCTTTAAAAACTAGTTTAGGTTGTTAGGTAGGTAGGGAATATTCAATGAACATTCCAATGTTCACCACAACCCATGCCATTTGTGAGGATTGGTTCTCAAACCCCAAGGATGGAGATCAACTCCTTTATCACCAAGTCACCCCACTTGTTATGACAAAGAAGTAATGTGTATTCTATTTAGCATACTTCATTTAAAACATTACACAAAACATCATTTTTGAACTTTGATATCTTATTAGGAATTTGTCCAAATGACAAGATTGAAGTTTAAACTTAAAGTCTTTCTAATAGTGTACACAAACATATTTTTTCCTTCTTAAAAATATAAATAGATTTGAAAAAAAAAATTGAATTTTGTTATTCAATATAATTTCAATGACCATTTTGTGGAAAAAATAAATTCAATCACATGATTTATAAATGAATAATATAATATAAATACATAAATAAATTTCATATCTTAAACCTTCATTTTATTTTTAAATTATATTATGAAATTTTCTTTTGATATATCATGATTTTATCAATATAATTTAATTAAAATGTGATATATTATTTATTTACATATATTATTTATAAATGGATTACACATAAATTTTAATAGAAATTTAATAAAAGAAATTTTATTAACTATTTTATTTTTTATATAAATTTTTATTTTTTTATTTTAAAATATTAATTAATGTTTTATGGAACTATAAATTTTATTAGGTTTACAAATATAATATCTTAAGTTTTACTTAAAATTATGATAAAAATGTTATGTAAAAATAAATTATGTTTTTTCACATCTCAAGCATCTATTTGATTTTTAAAAATAAATCATACAATTTGGAGAGTGTATTTGCCATTCACTATATACGTGTTTTGCATTTTGTTTGTTTGTGCCCTTGTTTTTAATGTCACACAGCCCTGCACAGAACCATGTGGTTATGTTCTGTTGCAGGGTTTCACTAGTTTGACCCTTTTGATATGTTAAGTGAAAAAATAAGACTGCAACTGCTTTATAACACATCAATTTATACTAGTGGTTGGTAGGTACGCCTTTTACTGAGAGGCATTGCGTTCAAACTCAACGTGGGACAACAGAACATGCAGGGAAACAAAAAAAAAGTGCAAAACACAAGCCTAAGAATGCATTGGACAAAGCTCATGGAATATTTAGCATTTCACCAACGACACAACACATTTCCAAATTTGTCTGCTTTAAATGGTCAAGGCAATCCTTGTCATTTTCTTTCACTTGAGTTTTTGGACCTGATCTCAAATTATGTTCGATCTCAAGGGGGTTGATGGACAATCCTGGGTCATATAGTGTGACCAAGCATACAAGTTACCTTGCAATAGCATGAGCAGGCATGACAATGGTATCTAAGCAGGTGAAGCAAGCTGGTTGCCACAAATATCGTGTGTTCCACATGGCCCCTGTGTAAATGAAGTATATATCCTTTAAACAATATTAAAGACAATCTCCATTTGTAAATATGCACGAGAAACAATGATTTTAAAACGGTCAATAAAAGAAATTGATTGCTTTTGATTGATCAATCATAATGGGCCAATTGGTGACGATTGGCCTAGGAGGTGACATTTGAGTAGTCTTTCACTTTTTAATGTCCAACTAATGTGACTTGTGTTATCAGCCCAAGTGTGAATATGAATATGTAACCTATTCCAATGTGAACATGACCCTAACCATAAAGCCAAAGATTATTTTAAATTTTACATTAATTTCTAATCACCAAAATTACTCGAAATTCAATATGTTCCTCACCATAGGTCTAAAATTTATGAAGCCATCACCACCAAATCCTCCTCAAGGAGGGTTTTCAACAATACCAAGAACACCCCAATTTTCCTTAAAAATTACTTTTGATTTTATTGGATTTTCAATTACAAAATTGTTCAATATTCTATAACTCTTGGACTGTATGTCTAAACAGTACAAACCACCTCAGTATTATTTGAGGGCTTTCCAACATTATGAACATGATGGGGGGGGGGGAGACATTGTGGTTTGGTAGATCTCTATGTAACAAAACAAAGAAACTAACCTCCTTAAATTTACTAGAGTTTTCAAGTTTATTGGGGGCGGGAGGGGAGGGGGGGGGGGACGTAATTAACACACCATTCTTGCTGAACAGCTGCTCCAAAGTTGTCTCTCTATGAAACCACTTATTCACTTGGAGTTTCATACAAATCTTTCTCTTGTTGCTCCATTTGTATCCATAATAAAAACTAGTGTGGTCTGTGCCATTGGCCCAAGTGTGAACCCATTACAAAATAGGAAAACTCAACTTGTGAACATTGTTTTGCAATGTATGTATCAAATTTTTGAACAGCCCAATATGAAAGGAAATCATGTGTGAATTGAATGATAAGCCTTCAAGTGTTACCACATAATTAACTGATTTTTCCTTCCAAAACCTGATTTTTTGGAATTTATTTGAATTTTCAGTGACAGAAATCACTTCAAAATCAATATCTCCCACATTCTGAATCCAAATCTTACCAAATAAATTCCAATAAATCCTGCTCATCAAGATCTTTCCAGCAACACCAAAGGCACATTCCAATTCCTCTGAAATTTTCAGCTACAATTTAATTTAATTTTCAGTGAAGAAATCATTCAATATTCAAGAACTTTTGCATTGCAAGTCCAAACGTCATGGAACCAAGCCCATGCACCCATCCTTGTTGAGAGTCACAAAAATCTTGTGTTTATGCCCATCCATGGTGGTGAGCTGACTTTTAGAGTTTAGCTTAAGAAAGGAAGCAAAGATGAGATGAAAAATGATACCAAAAAAGAAAGAATGAAAACATATGAGAGATTGAAGCCTTAATCTTTACTATTTGACCATAATGGTTTTACACATGAACTCATTGGCCCCCAAACGAAAAATATTTTATTAATAACTAGGGACTGAACAACAAGCTAAGAAGTGTTCAAAAAATTTCATTATTGGCACCAAGGTTTTGTGGCCCAGACTCCTAATCTAAAGTGAGCATTATCTACCTTCACTTTGGACACTAAACTATATTTCATTTGTTGCCTAGCTTTCACACCTGCCCACAAACTTTTCACTTGAGAGATGGGGGGTTGCATGTTATTTGTTGCTTGGGTTTCACCCCACCCACTTTGGGGACCCTAACAGCCAAAGTGAAGCAAGTATTAGAAATTGCACTAAATCCTTTCCAGGTATCAAAACGAGTATCAATGTTGATAATTGTCATTATCAAAAAAATCTAATACCTAGTTTTGATCTATATAACCATGGTTATCAAAAAATCAAATACTTGATTGTTATGTATAATTAAGTGTTTCAAAAAAATTAAATCAAAATTTTTGCTTAAAATCATTGGATCTTTATTGATTTTTTCATGAAGCCTAGTGGTTCTTTGAAGTTGTTGAAATAATTGAAACCAGCAATTATTTGAATCTAATTTTTTAAAATATCCAAGCCCAGCAGTTCTTTGATTTTGAAATTTTTCGAATACCTGAAACTAGCAGGTTTTTTTATTATGAGCTTTCTTCAAAATCCTCAAAACAAGAAAGTATTACAAAAATCAAATATTTGCCTCACATTGATTAAAACTAGTGTAAGTGTCAATAGTTGTATATATGATGTTTAAATCTTATGATTTACATTTACATGTCCAAAATTTGTAAACATACATTTATATTGTTATCATGTATAGTTTTTTTTTAACATTTACACAAGGGCAATGTAAATATTTGTTAAATACATTTACACAATGTCTTGGATTGTGTAAGTCTTTATACTATATACCCTTAACAAGCATACCTTCTTGCAAGTCCATATTAATTAAATTGTTGGCGTGTAGCCTAGAAGGGGGTCCATAACTATGAGGATTAATTTTTGATTAATCCCTTCTAGCACATACGTAGACTATCAAACATACTTCAACAAAACACTTGCAATATTCGTCATTCACATGATTCATAACATGAAAATTTACATTCTCTTGTGATAGGATCATCCACATGCCTGAAATCGAATCTTTATGTGAGAACTACACCCCAAGGGAATTCATCACATGTGTCTAAAAATTTTCCTTTATGAAGATCACTTACTAAAGATTATAAAATTTTCACAATGGTATTCACAATAATCTCCACATTTTATTTCTTTAGGGCTTCTTGTTCATATATGATACTTCTACAAGTTTTGATAAAAATTAACAACACGAAATTATTGAATGCAAATTATGAAGCAAAAGCTTCAATTTCTACCCCTTATATACTTTATCGAAAAAAGTGGATGAATAGTCAAATCTACATTTATTCCCCATGTATCAAACCAATCATCAAATGTCATTTATAACTTTTCATCCTTCTATGGATAAGTATTACATTATTTGAAGTCTAAGATTTGGTCAAGTCTACATATTTGACCTCTCATTATTACTAACTCGAAATAGTTATCTAAATTAATCATGATACTTTGAAACCTTGAAATATTAACATTTTCTATCAATATGGGACTATCATGAAGTTATTTCAAAGAATATCTTGAATGCACATTTTGCCCCACCTCATTGCTTTAAAAGAACTTTTATTTCTAACTTTGTTCATCACCATTTTTGGCCTAAGCTTTTACATGGGCTTAAATACTTATTGTGATTCATATTGATTAATTTAATTAATTATGATGTATCCCAAAGCATAAATGTTTTGATAGGTTTTTTTTTTTGGGCAATGGGTCATTTAGTTGGCTCATCACCAAAAAATCATGAAACATCCCTCCCTAAGTAGAAATCACATTTTTTACATTGTTTTACATAATCATATAAATGTATTTGTTTTATAATTGAAATGTTTTACATGGCCACATAAAAACCATATAAATGCATTTCTTTATTCTTACATTGTTTTACACAATGATGTAAAATCATATGAATGTAGTTTTTTTTACACATACATTGTTTCATATAACATAAAATAAATTTACACAGTTTTGCACTTACACAAATATGAATTCTAAACAATTTGCATGCATAACATTAATAAAAACCTCCAACATATTTGTTTGTGTACTCCAAGGTGCTTTTACAAAGTGTAAATGCATGTATTAAATTTTTAATTGTTTTACTATGATACCCAACAATTACCAAGCTAGTACCCACCAAATATCACCATTAAAAAGAAAAGGTCAAAAGCACATTGGACAACACCTTAGGGGCCAATTATTTCAGGAATTCCCTAACCCTAAAGCATTAATCTACAAGCAAAGACCTGCCCCAATTTGGATACTATAATACCTTGGCCATTTCAACATATGTCCGTCAAATAATTAATTAATTTTGAAAACTTCATTTCAACACATGGAATATTTTTAAATATTCAATATTTTTCTTCACAATATTTTTTGATATGAAAGACGTAAGTTTTGGAAATTTCAACATTTTTAAAAATAATATAATTATTGTTGAATTGGCCAAGTATTAAGGTAGTGTAATCAGAAAGCACTTTATTCAACATATTTTTCCGTCTATTGTTTATGAGTTGTTTCAAAAAATGGAATGCCAACTTCGGTGGGTGTTCCATTTTGAAACATGTCACTTTTGCCCCAGTTAGGTAAAATAGTTGGTGACTAAACATTTGACAACTCGAAATAGGCCAGATCCAAGGGGAAGGCTCCATTGTTTCTAATGTCCCAACAAAAGTTGAAACCCTCCTCTCAACACATCTGATAATAATAATCATAAAAAACAAGTTAAATATGAGAAAGTTATGAGCCTTCAAAATAAGGGGGTCAAAAACTCAAAAAACAAACCACCGAACACTACCAAAGCTAGTTCTTGAACACCCAAAAAAATATTTGTATGTTACTTTAATGCTATTAGAGTTCAAAGATTATTTGTAAAACTTCAGGTGGTGCTCCTATAACATTTTAAATCGTTCAAAATGAATAAAAAATAAGAAAGTTATGAGGTTTGAAAGTAGGAAGGGTCCCAAAAAAAAAAAACAAAACATGTTTTGTAAGTTGGAATTTTTTTTTCCATCATTAATTTTTCAGTACTCATTTTCCTTTGCACTCCATAACATTTTAAATCACTCAAAATGAAACACATATGATAAAGATATAAATAAATGTTTGATCATAGGCAGTTGAAGGTGAGGGGCTAGTCTACCTTAGAATGAATTTAAAATAGAAAAGATAAACAATAAAAATCAAAGCAGTTCTTTAATCTTTACATTAAGAGGAATACATGGCCTTGGGTTTTATACTACACTGTCAGTCATGTTATATCAATGAATTTAATTCGTTACAATTGATTAGTACTCACCTCTTAAGAGAAAGGGTATGTTACAATTTGTCCCAAACATATGCCAAACCTTTAACATGAAATGGGTGTGGCCTAGAACACATTAACTTTGGTGATAATTTTTAAGGCAAAATCTATCCATGGCTAGAAGGAACAGATTGTAACTTGATGTAATTATACTATTATTTATGCAATTATTTAATGTTTAAGTTTGGTGATTTACTTGTTACTAGGATTTCATAGTTTACTTATGATTTGGTCATATTGTTTGACTTTCACATGACAATTTATGTGAAAAGTGTCACTCCCAAACTCATTATGGATTTCGTCCTTGGAATCACATATCCAAAACCTTTTTCAACTTGTCATGATTAACACGATTTGAATATGGTGAACCATTAACATTTTCAAGCTCATAAGATCCATTATATGTAAACACCTTCCTGATGACAGAAGGTCCAAACCACTTAGGCAACAATTTGTTATAAGCCCTGTGATGATGTCGAACATCAAACATCATGACAAGGTCACCTTTTTTGAACTCCTTTTTTTTCACCTTCTTATCAAAAGTTTTCTTTTGTTGATCTTACACGACTTCAATGGATTGGTGGGCTCTTACCCCAATTCATTAAATTGCAATAATTGATGATGTTGGGATTCATCCAAAGGAATTTTCATCGTTATGGCAATGCGTAAAGTTATTACCTTTAGTTTAATAGGTAAGAATGCCTCCATCCCATAGGTTAAATGAAAAGGAGAATACCCTGTCGTAGTTTTGTATGTGGTGTTGTAAACCCACACAATATGGTGGATTTTGAGATCCCAATCACAAATGTTCACATGAACTTCCACCTCTTTCGTCAACATGGAACACAATGTCCTATGGGTCCTTTCTATTAAGCCATTGGTGTTAGGCTTATACATAGTGACAAACCTATGTTTCACTACAAGGTATGCTAATAAGTTTTCCACAACTTCACTCAAAAATTTATTAGAAAAAATTTCAAGTGGTGTCCCAAATCGTGTAAAAACTTTCGTTCATACAAAAATCATGCTACATATTAATTCACTGAGGATTTCAAGGCATGTACTTCTATAAACTTTGTGAGGTAGTCTATGGTAACCACAATGAATCAATGCCCTCTCCTAATCATTGACAATGGCTTCATTAAATTAATTCCCCATTTTTCAAAAGGTCCCAAAGGTGGTATGGGGTGTAGAAGGCCACTCATAATAAACCTTTGTGCATAAGCTTGACATACATCATAACTCCTACAATAATCATGGGCATCCTTGAAGAGGGTGGGCCAGTAATAGCTTACTTGCAAAATCTATTCTAATGTGATTCATTTCACAAAATGGCCTCCATAAAACTCATCATGAAATTCATACAAAAGAAGCAAAGTTTCACCCTTTCCAATGGTTTGTCACCAAACACCATCTCTTCCTTGGAAGTGAAGTTGGTCACCTATTATCAAATAATTTCGACTTTTGTGTGCAATTTGTGTTCGCACCAACTTTGTGGCTTTAACTAGATTCCTCGTGCCATCTAAATATTGAATGATTTTTCAATATTCCTCAGGCGCTTCTTTTGCATTAATGGTCATTATTATTGCATCTAGAAAGTCGTCATCTTCTTAAACATCACCCATTCCTTCGTCTACCCTTGTAAAGCCATCAACATTGCCATGTCGCCTTCCTAGACAATGGATAATGTCAATGTCAAGTTCTTCCATTAACAACAATCATCAACCAAGTCGACCACTTAAATTGGACTTGTTGGCCAAATAGGTTAAAGCCTTGTGATTTATCACAATTTTGGGCTTGTACCCCACAAGTAATGGCGAAATTTCTTTAAGAAAAAAATAACTATAAGACCTTCCTATTCGGTCATAGGATAATTTTACTCTATTGAAGTTAATTATTTGCTAACAAAATGAATGGGATGGTCATGCCCATTTTTGTCCAATTGGAATAGTGTGTTCCCCACCACTTCTCTAAATGCATCACAATATATTTAAAATGATTTATTCTAATTTGGAGTCTAAAATATTAATGCAGTTTGAAGAACTGATTTGGGTTGTTCGAATGCATGTTTTGACGCTTCATCCTCCATTGGTGTAGGTGCATCTTCCTGCAGGATTCGTGTTAAAGAACATGTTTTTGCCGCAAACATGTATGAACTTTTGATAATAACCCACCATCCCCGAAAAACCTCGAAAGGTTTTTTTTGTGGTGGGGAAAGGAAACTTTAAAATCCTATCAAACTTTTTGGGATCTGTGGCTACCCCATTCTTTGACACAATGTGTCCAACCATTTGCCTTCCTAAAAAACCAATTGTGGTTTTCTTAGGGCTCAAAATCACTCCAGAACCATCCAAACATTGAAAGACTAACTAAAGTTTAGTAAGGTGAGAAGCTTTATCACTATAAACTCCAAAATCATCAATGAAAATTCGTGAAAAAAGGCCTGAAAATGGTTCAAAAACGTTGTTCATCAAACGTTAAAATGTCCTTAAAACGTTACACAAACTAAAGGGCATTATTATGTAACAAAATGTTCCCCATGGTGTGGTGAATGTGGTCTTCAATTGATCTTCTGGAGTAATTTTCATTTGGTGGTAGCCCTTGTACCCATCTCCGAATGTGTACATCTCATGCCTTGCCACCTCTTCCAAAATTTATTCATAAAATGGCAAAAGGTGTAGGTCTTTATTAGTTACTTTGTTTAAAACTTTGTAATTAACACATACCCTTAACTTGCCATTTTTCTTTAATGTCAATACCATGGGAGAAACCCATTTAATTGTCTCCACAAGTCTAGTGAACCTTGCCTTTAACAACTTATTAAGTTTCTTTTTCACCATAGTATAGTATTTTGGATTCCACCTCCCTTGTTTAGTTGACGCACTCCCAACTCCTCAAGGGACTCAAATGTGAGCTCAAGTATAAAACAACGGAATAAGGAGGAGTCGGAGCATGCTCCTTAGCTCACAACCCTTTGAGGGGTAGAGGGGCGAGTTGGAGCTCCGGGATGGGACTAGGAAGAGTTGACAAGCTTTAGTCACTCACACGGGCCTGCACACAACCCACACAAAGTGGTT
>Ga0116229_10006050_pt1 | contig 19585 bp, 11 predicted proteins | sample S1TSphgellanicum_3_FD_87313 | JGI IMG/M metagenome (GOLD analysis project Ga0116229, IMG submission 87313) | Host-associated microbial communities from peat moss isolated from Minnesota, USA - S1T2_Fc - Sphagnum magellanicum MG | ecosystem: Host-associated > Plants > Peat moss > Unclassified... | reverse complement strand
AATACATCAGCCACACACCCAACCCCCCTCCCCCCCCCCAAATCTGGGCGTCTTAATAAAATGCCATTTTTTTTCCTCCCAAAAAAAAAAAAAAAAAACCCCCTCCTTTCCCCCCCCCCCCCCCCCCCCCCCCCCCAAATGATTTTTTTGTCTTCAAATTACATTTTCAACTAGGTTAAATTTATGCCTACAATACTAGTCCTTTCACCTTCTTGAATAAGGCTTCCTAAAAGCTAATAATTAGAAGGAAAAATGTTAAATTTGAACTAAAAGACCTTGATTTTGTTTAATGATGGGATATTTATAATGTTTATAAGCAACCCAAATTTTTTTCGGGTTTGACCATAGTTTTTTGGTTACTAATAAAGGAAGTTCTTTTGGTCTTAGTTTTAACTTTTTTTTAAATTTTTTTATGGAACCTCTAGTTTGATCTTGATATTGGTTTTTAGATTTTTTAAACTTTTGGTTCTTATCATGTTCACAAAGAAATTAGAATCAATTTGATTTAGATCGTGTCTAATTCCATCTCTGTTACATACAATTAAACAATTTTTTTGTGTAGTTGTTAAAATAAGAAAATTGTTGAAAATTTGAAACTTAGAGCCTTTAGTAGCCATTGAGATACCAAAATAATAAGTTTTAGATTAAATTATGGATCAATAATAGATAGTTTTTCAAATAATCATTTTGGAAAAATCACTCAAGGATCAATAAGGGTATTGACACATAATTTGGTTGGTGCAACTTTTACTAAAACTCATGTGATATCCTTTCAACATGGACAACACCACACATCTTCAAATATTTAAACATTAAGTTTTGCAATTTTGGGACATTTTAGAAAAAAATGCCATTTTGCAACTACAAAATAATCACAATAAACATTTACAATTAAATTCCATTAAGTTGCATAAGTTTAATCACACACAACCTATAGTTGCAAATGTTGACATCATAGTGATGTAAAGCACAACCAAGGTATGAAATATATGGTTAACATATATGTTTTCATTCATTTACCAACCGTATACCCATTGCAATTACTTATCATTATTTGTGATTACCTCCCATTATTTGTCATTAAATTGTAGTCTAATGATTACCTGTCACATGCCAACATAACTATTTTTTCTCAATGTTTTCAAAACACGTTTAATCTTGGTTGTCCGTTTTAAATGGAACTTGATTTTGCCATGTGGCCATGGCCAATTGACCTTTGCCACAAGACATGATAATTTCATTTTGGAAAAATGAATTGAAAAATTAAAAATAAAATTTTCATCGTCCATTCTGGATGGTTTTAAATCATGACATACACATGGCACAAATTTTTTAAATCATCGCATGGTATATTAATTGAATTTTGGCCAAAATATATTTAAAATAAATATTTAACTAGTGAGGTAGGTAGGTAGGTTAGGTATCTATTGACATAGGCTAGGTACCTACCTACCTAAATGGTCTAGGTAGGTAAGTAGGTGTTATGGGTATGAAATTAACAACCAAGACATATGGATTTCCAAAAGACATGAACAAAACATGATGAAAAGGTAAGTTTAGTTATAAGTTTAAACACAAAACACAAAAAACCAAAGATAAAAACAAAAAGTGTGTAAGATGTAGGTCAAATGGAATTTTATTATGAAAACATGAAAATATCATTAAATGGTTATGGTGTAAAATTGTACCCAAATTTAATGTTGAATAAACTAAAGGTCACATGAAGGGAACTAGCTTTATTTGTACACTATTGGGGACCTAATTCAAAGCAAGTTATTTCAATATATTTCAAAAAATCTCAAATTAATTGAAGTTGTTTCAAAATATCTCAAATTGTTTACAAATTTATCTCAAAATATCTCAAATAACCTTTTTGGGAACCTTTTTAATTACATTATGGATGAAGTTCATCCATGATGATGTTAGTGATGATGTTGGTGATGATGTTGGTGATGATGTTGGACATGATGTTGAGGATGTCATCCATGATATCACATCTTCTTATAACAATGAATTCCACAAGGAGTGGCCTTTAATTTTCTTGGGTGTTGTTGGTGGAGTTTTTTCACCTTTGCCATGGTAATTGATAAGTGTTTAATTAGCTCCCATGTGGGTTCACTCACATCATAATCGTGTTGATGAATGAAATATTGTAACTAACCATTTGATATTTTCAAATTAAAATTTTCTTCCATTTTGTATTTTTGTTCATTCATGAACTTTTTATAAAATGGTCACTATGCCAAACATGGTTTTCATGACTATGACAACTTGCAATTATTTTCCAAGTATAGTCATGCAATCATATTTAAACTTTAGTTATTATCATTATTTTGACTACAACCATTATTAAGACCACATTACTATAAATATGACTATAGGTAATTATATGATTATAATTTATGATTACTCAATTAATAATCATGTTGAATATAGTTGATGTTGTTTGACCAACTATAAAAAAATTAAATAAATATGAAAATGTAAGTAAGTTTAATACAAATTGGCCTACATTTAACCTAGTTTGGCTTTGGTTTAACCTACTTTAATTAACCTCTAGATTTTATTTGATTGAATTGAAACCTCTAGGTTTAACATCCTTAATTTATCTTATAAGATTAACTTAAATTTAGTTTATAAGTTTAATTTAAGTAGTCTTGTTTAGTCTATGTATATTTGTTTAACTGAACTTAACATTAAATAACTTAATCTTGCCTTAATTTCTTTTAGGTAATCCAATCCAACGAACTTTAATTGAAATAGACTAAATTAACACAATTTAGTCTAAATATCTTGAATTAACCAAATTTAACCAAGTTTTGACTACTTTTGTTTAAATATCCAAATTTTACCAAATTTTGTCTAAGTAATTTAATTTTGTCAAATTTTGCCTAAATATCTTAATTTTATCAACATTTGCCAAGTTTAACCCAACTTACTTCAAATAACCTAGTTTAGCCAAGTATAATTTAATTTAACCAAGTTTAATTAGGTGTTGCCAAGTTTAGCCTACTATAACCAAATTTAACTTAAATAACTTATTGTAGCCAAGTTTAACATAAATAACTTACTTTTGCCAAGTTTAGCCTAAAATAGTGTAATTTAGCAAATTATAGTTTATTTAAACCAAATTTAACCTCATATATAGCCAAATATAACTTAGTTTAACCAAATTTTACTTAAATACCCTACTTTTGTCAAGTTTAACCTAATATATCCTAATTTAGCCAAATATAATTTAGTATAGCCAAATTTAGTTTAATATATCCAAGTATAACCTAGTTTAGCCCGGTTTAACCAAATTTTACTTAAATAACCTACTTTTGTCAAGTTTAACCTAATATAGCCAAATATAATTTAGTGTAACCAATTTTAACCTAAATACGTTACTTTTGCCAAGTTTAGCCTAATATAATGTACTTTAACCAAATATAGTTTGATATAACCAAATTTAATATGATATAACCAATTATAGCCTAATATAACCTAATTTAGTTAAGTGTAGATAAATTTAATATAATATAGCAAAATATAACTTAGTTTAGCCAAATATAGCCAAGTTTAACCAAATTCAACCTAAATAACCTACTTTTGCCAAATTTATCCTAGTTTAATCAAATATAATTTAATATAACCAAGTTAAACTTAATATAGCCTAGTATAACCTAGTTTAGTGAAATGTAACCAAGTTAAACCTAAATAACCTAATTTTGCCAAATTTAACCTAATATAACCAAGTTTAACCTAAATAACTTACTTTTGCCAAGTTTAACATAGTTTAACTTAGTTTAGCTAAATGTAATTTAGTATAGCCAAGTTTAGCCTAAATAACTTACTTTTGCTAAGTTTAACATAGTTTAACCAAATATAATTTAGTATAGCCAAGTTTAACCTAATGTGATCAAGTATAGCTAAGTATAACTAAGTTTAGCTAAATTTAACCTAAATAAACTACTTTTGTTAAATTTAGCCTAGTATAGTTAAATTTTGTGAAAATGAAGATGTCGTCAATGTAACAAACCATGAAATCATCCAAGTACTCATCAAAAACATTTTTCATTAGGTGTTGGGATCTACAAGTGCATTTGTAAGGTCAAAATGCATCATAACATACTCAAAATGGTCATAACATGTTTGGAATGTTGTTTTCCATTCATTGCATTTTTGAATATTCACCAAATTGCCCCATGCACATCAATCTTGTTGTACACCTTGGTGTGATTCAGTTGATTTAATAGTCTCGAGATCAAAGGTAAATGGTATTGATTTTTGTTGTAAAGCTTATTCAAACCACAATAATCAACACACATTCATAAGAACCATCTTATTTTTAACAAACATGATTGGGGCATTAGGGTCAAAACATGTAATTAGGAGTCAAAAAGGGCGTTAGACATAATCAATCAAAATCAAACATTAATTTTTTTAATTACCATTTAAAACCATAGTAATCATGGCAAATTAGTCCTTTTTCCCTCATATGAATGTTAAAAAACTTAGGGTAAAAGTTCATTTGATCCAATTTTAAGTCTTGGTTTTAATTTAGGACGTTTGAAAATGTACACCTATTGTGTTAAATGGAGTTAATTTTGCAAAGGACTATAAAAAGGATTCATATAATCAAAGAATTTTCATTGAAAAAAATATAGATGATAAAAACATATTGGTCACATTCAAAAAACACTCATACTTTTTAAAATGTGGAATTCTAAGACTTAAAAAATTCAAAGAATGTTTCAAAATTCATAACAACACATATTGGGTTTTGTAATGACTATTGTCTTTTTTTATTACAATTGTAACCACAAGTTCATGTCAATGATTTCATAGTTGTAAAAAACATTATGGTGTCACATGGCATTATTGTTTTGTGACTATAGTCGATATCACAACTTGATGATTTTACACAAATATCAATTTTCAAAAAAGTTTTTTTAATGTATTTCTAATCATCCAAAATTAGGTAATAACAAAACTCCATTCATTTTTACAACTTTCGGTGAATAATAACAACTTAAATGGTCATGAGATGTTGACGTGGCATGCCGCATGGCAATGAGGTTGACTAGTAGTTGCAACACCTCATAATTTATGACACTAACTTCATATCATGATTCATGTCATTGATTTGATGAATTAATTTCATTTATTAGTTAGTAAAAAATATTGTTGTCTTTTGCAATTAATAACAATTCAATCTTCCATGTGATGAAAACATGGCATGCCATTTGGCAACAAGGTGTCACAAATTTTCATGGCAATCCATGATTTTTTGTGACACCATAAGTTTTTGCGTGTCTTGAATTTATGGCACCAATATTTGTCATGGCATGCCATATTTTTTTGTGTGCCATGAGGTTTTTGAAATCATGAATTCACATGCATGTGTATGTGTATTAAACAATTTATTATTAATTGTAAGTATGACTACAATATTAATAGTCGTTTTGAAAAAGGTGACACATAACTCCTTAACTTTTTAATTATTTAACACACTAGCTTAGGTTAACATACCTATTAAATTAATCTATGTATGTAGGCTATTTAGTAAGAACCTAATTTGTAATATAAGCTACCTTGTAAATTATTTAATTAATCATAAATAAATTTACTACATTTAATATGTTTAAATATACCTAGAATGTGTTACCCTACTAATATGTTAATTTAGGTAGGCTTACTTAGGTTCCTAGCTTTAGATTTTTTGCCAAGTCCACTTAGGTAGCTTCATTACAAGATATTTTATCAAGTTTGTAACCACCTCAAATTTGTGTAATTAGATGTGACTATGATGCGACTAGATGTGATTATGATGTGACTAGATGTGACTAAATGCAACTATAATGCAACTAGATGTGACATAATTATCCTAGGTTTTTCTAGCTTAAGAATGCCTAGGATAATTTAAGTTAGGTTAATAAGTAATATAAGTTGACAAACTAATTCATCTTAAGTCAACCTAGGGAGGTCTAGGTCTAGGTTAGGTTGGTAGGTAGTGAGTAGGTTGACTTAAGTCAACCTAGGGTGGCCAAGGTTAATTCAAGGTTAAAACTTTTGAATTTTATAACTTTGTGTTAAATATAATTAATATAAAAAAATGTGGTAATGCAATCGATGAAGACTTGAACCTCAAAGTGAAGGTGAGGGGTTCAAGTCCTCACTTTTGCAACCTATGATATCTAGGCCACTTGGCTTAGGTTAGGTAGCCTAGTCTAGACTTCTTTGGCTAGGAGTCCGACATTTGTTTTTAAATCTAAACCACCTAGCCTAGGTTAAGTAACCTAAGTTGCTTAACATAAGTGGCTAACTTAGTTAGGTTAAGCTAAGTTGACTTTGGGTTAGGCGAAGTAGGCTAGGTTGTTTAGCCTAATTAGGTTAGGTTAAGTTGACTTTTGGCTATGCTAACTACATGGGCTAAATTAGGTTGGTTTTTGGTCATGTGCAATGATTCATAATGTGTTTATATATTTTTTACAGATGTCATGCATCCATGAAGGCATCTTTTGTAACACTTAGTCAAATAAAATATTTAAATTGAGATGGCATGCATTTTACACATCATACTAAGGTCATTGAGGACATGGAATTTCAATATTAAACTAAAATAAAAAAATCATGGTCGATAAGATGTTTAAGCTTTGTGACTAAATGTCTTTTGCAACTAAATGGGTGAAATGACATGGGTTTAATAACTCATGAATGACTAGTTGCATATGTCCTTCTTGATTAAGACATAGTTGCAAAGCCCAATCACAAAACCCAAGATGTGTTGTTGTGATTGCTTTAAAATTCCAAAGCTTCAAAAGTCCTTTACAACATATAAATGGGTTATAATGTACATGATGTATGAAGAAAAGTTATAGTTTAGTATAATAAAACTAAAGAATGTGAAATTTTAATTTTTTGTGATGATTTAAAATTTTGATCATTTTTCAAGATGAAACATTGAATTTGCAAGGAATTTACACACATTTCAAAATTCATATTTATTCAATAATGACTTTTTAAAAAAAGTGATGCATTGGGGAACATTTAAATAATTTTAAAAACAAGTTAAAAAAAATTCATTCAAAATTTCATTTGCATTAAAAGTTTTTTTGGGAAAAAAACATGCAGTCTTTTAGTCTTTTTTCCAAAGTAATCCCTTTGGCTCCTAGTTACAAGTTTTGACCTATTAGTTGGAGATTTGGAATGTTAGATAAAGATTTTCAAGATGTTCATTGATGTATTATTGAAACACCACAAGTTCATCTTGTGACAAGTTGTAGATGGGTCCAAATGGAGGTTGCACACCTTTTTTGAAATCAATCGTGCAATCATATGATCATTGCTTTGGCAACGTGTCAACATATTTTTTTCCCAAACACATATTTGTACTTTTTGTATTGAGAAGGGATTTCAAGTTGATGTGGCCCAACATTTGGTCTATGAAGAACATAGATCAAGAACACATTCTTAATAACATGCATGAAAGCCTTGTTCCTTCAAACAACTTGAGACATTTGGATCTTCATGTATTACCAAAATCCTCCTTATGCTTGAAGTTTTGCATGCACCCATCCTCATGTTTGTTTTCGGTTGCACAATGTACATGATCATGATTTTTGCTAGACATTGTGGTGAAGGTTTCACATTTTGGGGCCTCATGTTTTTGTGTTTCAAAGTGAAGATTTATTGTATGTTAATCCACTCATAGAGCAAGCCACAATTATCCATTTATGACAAGGTTTTTTTGAAGATGAAATGACATTGAAAACCACTTTGTTAATGGGTGATCCAATAGTAACTTGTAATGCCTTGGTTTCATGAGTGACAAGTCTTAAGGAGAAACTTCATCCATTAATAATGTCAATTGGTATTGGTGTGTGCTTTTTCACCAAAGCCAACTTATGTTGTCATGCTAATTCTTTGTTGAAGCAACATGCAAATGCACTCGAATAAAAAAGTTTTGGGTCTTGATTACCATGAATTTGTTGCATTTGATGATGATTGGTATTAAAAAAATAGTGTTGGATATGAAAATAAGTGGGGAACATTTTCATCACAAGATGTGTCAAAGTTTAGTTTCATGGTCCTTATTGAAATTGGATGTCTTTGTTTTTCGACTTCTCAAACTATGATTTGGTAATAGAATTGGCATGTGCTACATGTTGGCCACATTTTTCTAGACATTCACAAGCAACATGACCTCATTCTCCACAATCAAACATAGATTGTTTGAATGCCATTATTGCTTCTCATGTTTTGTGTGGGGCTTCAATCACGTTTCATCAATTTGCATAGGATCATCTTTTGGTGAAGGTGTTAGTGGTTGAGTTGACATGGGGGATGCGAAAATTCTTATGTACGGGGGGAAACTCCAAATTCTTTTCCAAGCTATGTTCAAAAAATTGGTTATCACATTGGACCATTTGTGCAATAATTTGATTCAAGGCAATAGGATTTAATGCAAGTCCATCATGTCATTACATAACCTAAATAATTGGTTCATGAATATTGCTTCATCCCATGAGATGTCAGAAGCTAACTATTTGAATTTGGATGTGTACACCACATTTAGGTATGATCCTTAGCAAAGGGACCTCAATTTACTTGATGTGTGTTTTTTTGTTTGTATTTCCAAAGATGACATTAAATTCATCAACAAAGGTTTCAAAGTCATTCAAAAAACAAAGATCAATGTTTTAACAAAGGTGCGAATCAAATAAGGGTCATGCCTGATAACAAAATGTGAAGGAATCCAACTTGGGTTGGGCCATTTGGATAACAATGAGGATGAAAATGAATGATTAGGTGCACTTGGTTGACAAAATCTTAAAACTTTGAACATGTCCCATTGAACTTGTCAAGTAGGTTGGTTTGTGGTTCCTTTGCTTAGGGTTACATTGTAAAAACACACCCCAAGGATGTTAAAACCCAATTATTTTGAAGACAAGCAATGGACTCATGAAGTGTTTGATTTTTTTGTTGCATAATTTTAAGGGCAACATGAATGTTTTCCATTGACACAATTACCTCTTTTGTTAACACATACATAGTTTTCAAACAAGCAAGATAATATGAACAACAACATCAATATAAATAGGCTTAACGAAAGTTTGTTCAAATTATCCTCAACATGAAAATAATCAAGACACAAGGATTTTCAAAGGACATGAACAAAACATGACGAAAAGGTAAACCTAGTTTTAAGTTCAAAAATGAAACACAAAAATCATGGACAAGAACATGAAGAGTGTAAGATGTAAGTTCAAACAAAACTTTGTTATGAAAACGTGAGGTAAAAAACACAACTATGATACAAGATTGTACCCAAAATTGATGTTGAACAAACTAAAGGTCACATAAATATAATTACCATATTTGTTCAATGTTGGAAATCTAGTTCAAGAAAAAACATTTCAAAACATTTCAAGCTAACTCAAGATTTTAGGTGGTCTTACAAAAGTAATTGCAATATAATTGTTTTTGTTATCATCTTGCAAATCAAAATTTTTTTTTTTGCAAAAGGTTTTTATTTGGTAAATTGTTTTATTGAGTTTTTGATGTTTGTGACTAAATTTGTTGAGTTGAATACTATAGGGCTTTGGTTATGAAGTTTTTGAATAATAATTTGAACCCAAAAAAAAAATAATAATATAAATTGTGAAGATTTCTCACTACCTATTGAAATATTTTGATAGAAGCCAATTGAACTTATTGAATTTGGTAGCAACAAATTCCTATTTGGAAGTTTTGGATTTTGAATCTTTGATCTACTTTGTTTTGCCTTGCAATATTTTGTCTAGAGTTTCAATTTCAAAATCATTCAGTAGTGCATTTTTGCACATGACATCACAAATTTCCATGCCCAACTCAAATGTTTTTTTGAGTGGCTATACCATTAATATTAGTTTGTTCAAGTAATACACATAATTCAAGATAAGGATTATGCAATATCAATTATCTACTACTTATCAAATATAGTAACTAGTCTAAAATGTAGGGTCAATATTATATTAAAAAAATAAAGTTGTACTTATCTACCCAAAAAAAACCTAAACCCTATCCAAAATGGGACAACACCTTCACTTCAAGTTCTAATTCAAATTTGAAAAAGGCCAATTGCTTGTTTAAGTTCCAATGGGATTCCAACAAAACTTTGTTTCTTCAGATTGAAGACCTTAAAACTTGGACCTAGACTTGCTTAAATCCTAGAACTTGCCAACAATAATTTTCACCATGGTACCAATGTAGGTGTTTGTTCACCAAAGGTTTACATTTTCAAACTTTGCTACCACCTTGTCCTAGGCCCTTTATTTTGGGAAAGCCCTCACCTTGGAGGTTTACCCTACAATTACCTATATGTTGAGTCTCCCTAGGAAGGGAATAAGTGAGAGCCTCCCCTCACAATTTAACTTTTTTGTACTCAACATTAATATATATACCCATACTCCCAACCCTTACCATTGAATAATGTAGAAAATGGCCACAAATAGTGTGAAGAATAGAAAATTCTAGGAGTCAATGAGATTGTTGAGCTTGCATTTTGTCTTTTGGGGGAAAGGAGGGTTGAGGTGTGAGGACTTTTTTGGTTCTTTCCCTTGGGAGAAGGTGAAGCAAGCAGTCACATCACTAAAGTGAAGGCAACCACTTCCGTGCTACCTTGGTGAGGTGAATGCTATCTTAGTGAGCTGAGTTGTAGTTGATTGATGAAGGCAATCACCTTCATGCTTCCTCAATGAAGTTAAATGGTAGTTGAACAACCCTTTTTCCCTTACTCTTTGAATCCTTGTCTTCCCCAAGCACCCACATTTTCCCCCATATTGTTTGGGCACACTTTAACTTGCACGTATATAAATTGTGAAGGCCAAATGGAGAGTTGGGGGGTTCATGGCAGCCAAAGAGAAGCCAATGAATGAGCTTCTAATTTGGGGAGCAAGGGGCCAAAGGGGTGCTTCTTTTGGAGACTGCCCACAGCTTCAAAAAAATATGGTGAGGGACCAATCAATGTGCTCCTTCACCCTCTCTCTCTCACTTTCACACATACACACAAGGGAAAAAAAAAAAACGAAACTGTGGGTGCACCCATGGACTAGTTAATCCGATACACATTATTCTGACTTCAAATATTACAACACATATGACAACCCTAAAAAGACTATGGTATTTGGAATCTTATGGTGGTGAGGACCCTCAACACCCCCATTTTATCTGCCATGGTGAACCAGCACCCCATCAGTGCACCATCCACTGGATACCCTATATTACTCAGTTGTGGATGAACCTCAACTGAGTTAATATTTGATTTCACCTTGGTAACCAATTTTGTACGAAATAAGTCTCATATATCAGTAGGTAGGTAGGAAAGTAGGTAACTAACTAGGTTGGTAGATGGTTTATACTTAGGTAAGGGCTGATTTTACTACCTACCTACTAACAAACCACTTGCGGGTTGTTAGTAGGTAGGTAGTAAAAAAAAAAAGCAACTGAGCTAATCACCATGGTTAGCTAGGCAACTGGAACCCAACAGAAAACAGTTTCCTGACCACTTAACCATCCATCCTTCATACTGTTACCGCCCTATCTGCCTTCCTTCACAAAAGGCAAGAAAAGAATTAGGTGTCCGGTACTATGTAGGGGAGGTATTATTCATGAATATAAGGTGTCCGGTGTCCTCCTCTTAACAGCAGGGGGAAAAAAAGAAAAAAACCCGAAAAAAAAAAGGGTTCAAAAGTGCTTTACACAGTGGGGGAATGGGGGTCCCAAAGAAAGGAATTTCAGAAAAAGGGCAAAATAGTGGGTCCAGAGTGGGAAACCCTTGGGGGAGGAGGGGGGGGGGTTTTTGCCCTGAGGAATCCAAATTTTCGGGGGCTCCATGTGGCAGACCCATATTGGGCGGAATACCCCCCCACCCCTACGGCGTATGTAGGGGAAGTTCCGCTGATTAGGTACCTACGTATAGGTAAGGAATCAGCGGGCAGCCCAGTTTTGAACTAAATAAATATCCCACCTGCTGTTTGTGCCAGCTGCAGCGAGTCAGTGAGGGAGTCAGTGTGGTCCCAGGAATCTTTGTTTTCTTGTCCTGCAATTCGTACCCAGTTTAGAATGATTGCCACCACTTTCATATCGTTTTTCCAAGTACAAAATTTACTTTTTAATAGACGAAGGTAGGAAGAGAAGAAGAAGAAATGTTTGTTTCCTTTATTTATATCTGATTTTGGTACCTATTTTTGTCCTTCCCCTCTCCCCACCCCTTTTCAATTCCCCCAAAATAACCTTCACTATTTTTTTCATTTTGAACATTCTGAAATACATTGGGTTCACTGGATGTAATCAATGTTACACTTTCTAGGAATTAAAAAAATGTAGCCCAAGTGATGATCATACATAGGAAGATGCAGAAAAAATTGGTAATCAGACATTTTTTTCCTCAAAAAAAATATTTTCAAAAGTTCTGGCTTTTAGTTCCTGTTCTAGAATCAAGGCTAAGTTTGGTTCGGGTTCCAGCTCGGATCTTGTTTTAAACCCGGTTTCAGATATCAGACCCAGTTTTGGTTCGATTTTTACTATCCAAAATCAGCCAAACAGTTCTAACTGACCAAACTTGGTAATTGCCCAACATTGGTAAAAACCACCATTATTTTTATTTTAAAAAAATTCCTGTGATACCCAACGAGTACCTGCAAAATACCCAGTGGGAACCATGAGAAAAAAAATAGAAAATGATGGCAAGCTTTTTGAAATAGTGTATTGCCCTCTTAACAGTTTTTTTCTTTTCATATCAAAATTTAAAGAATAGAAAAATTAATCGAATTTGGACTAGAAAAACAAAAAATTCCCAATTTCTTTGTCGAAAAAGAGTGGAATTTCGCCAGAAAAGAAAACTCTGCCGCTTATGTACTTGGATTTAACCCTAAAATATGGTATATTATTATGGGTTGGATAACTGGACCCTACCCTAAACCTGCATAGATAGCTGTGCCTTCCCCTGTACATAAATCATTGAAGTTTCCATTTGGCATGTGGAGGGTTGTGGTGATGCTGAAACATGATGTGGGGGATCATGGACTAAGTTGCCAGGTATGGATGTCATCTTTATGTAAACCTAGCCCCTTCCCACAACATTGAGAAGTTGGTTCTTGGGAGACGAAATAAACTAAAATTTGGGTTATTATGTGGGGGACTTTAAGAGACACAACCATAGTAGAGTCCATATGTGCTACATTTGTATCCATTTGGATGGGATGCATCTTCTTGTAAGGTTTGCTTCTAGCAAGTTAATTTTCTTAGTGTAATTGACAATCAGCTATCGACTTGAAGATCTCTGGAATGTTGAATTTGGTATTGAAGAATAGTGGTGGCAAGTACCTCTTTCTTTGCCATTTTACAGACGGAATGGCATTTTTCCAAAATGACTTGCCAGTATATTCCATCCTAGAATGGGGACTCCACCTGGGCATCTGCTGGAAGTTCCTTTAGACAATGCAGATCCCCTTTTTTACCAACAGAGACAAGCCAGAGCGACAAAGGGGGAAAGTTTGTATATGGCCGGGTTGAAATGTGGTTGGAATGCTCTTCATTGTGTTTCAAAGCTGCCTTGCAATGTTGTTGAAATCCTCTCATTGTGTCTTCATGTGTTTCCAACAGCCTTGACAAGAGCTTCTGGAGATTCTGAACACCCACAATTCCGGTGCAACAATTATAATTGAGTAATACTCAATCAGTACAAAGGTGTCATGGGCAAAAACTATTGGCAAGTTTTGGGAGAACTCTAATGCCTGATTGCCTGACATAACAGACACAAAATCGGCATGTTCGTAAAATTATTTTTGGAAAATATCAGTGTTGTGACAAGCCTTCCAAATGGATGAAATTGATATATTATATATAAATAATATGTAAAATTATACACAAATAAATAAATAAATAAATATATCCTGCAATGATGTGATGAAACTATCCCTCAAAGGTCCAAAATTTTCTAAAGCTATGTAGCTAGAATCTAAAAGATCTATCATGAAAACATTTTCCAACAATATTTTTGTGTAGGGTGAGGGCAGGTCCAGCCAGGATCAGGGTTTTTTTTATAAGGAATTTCTGTTTGTAGCTAAAGTGGCAATCATTCATTGGAAGATGTAGAAAAAAGTGTCGACCATCCCAAGGAAGATTTAGCCAAATCTGGCTATAAGCTAGAAATAAAGTATGAAATTTTAATCATCCTTCTATATATTTGGCTACACAATGAAAACCCTTTGCTCCTCACTTCGAGAATGCCAAGCTCTTTGTGCATTACTAAAGCACGGGCAGAAATTTCATGAGGGCATGTTGTAAGCAGACTCTGTCCTTCTTTAAAAGGTGGTGCATTAAAAAATAAAATAAAAAATGAAATGCCCATTCAAGTGGTTATTTTGAAAAATGCCTCTAGACTTCTTTCCGTTATTTTGTAACACACTTTGGAAAAATTTCCAAGTGCTTTAAGTGTAGGGTAATGCCCTCAGAACTCAGCAATTCTAAAATGAGTGGCCGCCCCACCTTTAAGAATATTACTCTGCCAGAAGAGGAGAGATCTTACCCTACTCCTTAAAAATGGCAGGGAAATTATGATTACTTATGGTGCATTCACACTTGACGTTAAATCAATGTTAAATGTAAATCTAGGTGGCATCCTAGGTGGCACCCAATGTTAAATGGCCGATAGCTTAATGTTAAGTGAATGCTAATTTAACATAAAATCTTCATGATAAGTAAGTTTAAGTCTTAAATGACTAGTATGGTGATAAAGGACTCAACACTAGAGTCCCTAACATCAAGTGTGAATACACCTCTATAGGGTGTAAAATTCCATCCCACTCTTAAGAGAAGGTGTCTGAACTTTCCCCCTCCTATGCCTAGTGATCTACATTAACGTCTGGGGTGGCAGATTATGTCATTTTGTTCTTGGGTGCTTTGCCTAACTTGCCCTAAGGGGCTCGCCTGGCATGGCACCCTACCCAACATAATGGGTAGCACTTAACCATTCCATGGTTCACATCTACCCTTTAAAGTCCTGTACACAAGGGGAGGTAGCCCTCTAGTGTTCATTTGTTCATAGTATAATAGGCCTTCAAAATCCTTTCTGTTATGGAAGGCAGCCCTCCAGGGTGCATTTGGTGTAGGGTAAAGGCCAAGGCCATGGACTTTATTGAAATAAAAGCCCATGCAATGCGAAGATGAGCTCAAGCCTGTGTTTGAGGCCTTATAAAGCATAAAATACCTTTCTTTTTATTTTCTCTTCATGATACCCAACATTGGGTATCATATTAAAAAGTTGGGGTATTTCAAGAAATGGAATGCCTTCATCACTCAAACAAAGCAAGCACTATTTTGTTTTTTTTGAAACAGCCCCCCAAAACAAAGAAGGAAAAAAATAATACTCGGTAACATGCCCTTGTAATTACAATTAAAAGAATTAGAGCAAGTCTTTATGTGTAAGGGAAAGGCTCCAGGGTGGGGACATTCCCAAAATAAGGGGGCCTAAACAAGAGGAGGAGATAAGGTGCGCCACCTTAGTGAGGCCAGGCCATCCTATTTTGTTGCAGAGTAGTTAGTTAATAATCAGGTGTTAATTGGCCAAAAATAAAGAAAATTGATCCAAATTTGGCCATTGATCAAATTTGGCCCATGTCAGTTGCCATAATAAGACAGGCCCCCAAATTCCCATTCTCCTTCTTTGCTGGCACAGCTAACACAACTGCCATGCTTCTCTGTATGCCCCCACCCCCCCTCGTGCTTGCTTTCCCCAAATTTCACTACCAACAACCACCCTATTTCTGGGGAATCCATTGAATTTCTCGCCCAATTCTGGAGATTTCCCTAGAATTCCTTGAATTTCGCCAATTCTGGAGATTTTGCTTCCTTCCATTTTCGTAGATTATCGCCCCCTTTTTCTTCTTCTTCTTCTTCTTCGCAACGCTAATATTTCCTGCTTCACTCTGTTCTGTTCTGTTCTGTTCTCTGTCTGTGTCTCTGTGCGTCTTTCTCTTCTGTCTCTGTGTGTGTGTCTCTCTCTCTTCTCTTCTGACTCCGCCTGTTGTACATAGTTGTAGTAGTACCAGTTGTCGAAGAGGTGGTTGCTGCTGGTAGCTGTTTGTTATTACAATATTTGTCTTGTTCTGTTTTCACTCTCTGTTTTCTGTTTTTTCTGTTTTTTTCTTTTTCCTGGTTTTTGTGTTAGTTTTTTTTTTTGCTTGGTATTTTTTTTGCTCCCTACTCTGACAAGTTTTGGTTTTCTGTATTACTATTCCGTTTTGTGGACTCATCATCAGCATCGTTACTGTTGTTGTTTATGTTGTTGTTGTGGGGGTTGTAGTACTTACTGGTCTTGTTTGTTTGCAAGGAGTTGCAGAGAGTTTATAGCTTTGCTACGTATCTGGCGTCTTTCCAGTACACAGGGGTTTCGTTTTTGTTTGAAATTTTTTCTTCGTTGTCTGTGTCTCTCTGTTGTGTCTAATTTGGTTGTGTACGTGTGAGGCTTTGTGATCAGTGAAAACTGGTTTTTCTTCCATTCCGAGCTTGGGAGGTGCGGGCTGGTGGTGAATCTTTGTTGGCTGTTACAGCTTTGGTGTTGGATCTGTAGTGCGGAATTGCAGTCCCGAGACTTCTTTTTTCCTCCCTATTGCGGAATCGTGTACTTATTATCACTGCCGTTGAGCGGGGCTAGGGACCGCGGGCGGCGTGCGTTGTGAGAATCCCTGGGGAGCGCTGTGTGCGACTCGAAGACAATCTCCTCTCTAGGAGACGACAGAGCGTGCTCCCGCCGAAGACAAGGTAGCTGAAGTCCCTGCTGCCGCTGCGGAGTCCACGGTCGTAGAAGATACTGCAGGTAAGTCTGTAGCTTTGCTTCCTTGTTGTGTGCAATACCTTTCTTCGTAAAATACCTTCCTTCTCAACGTATGTTGTTGAAAGCAAACGGAGTCTTAAGTAAATCTTGTCTCTGAAGTTCGTATTGTTGTATGAGCGGGAACCTCTAGGATGTTGAGAACTCTCTTTTTTTCCGCGTTTTGAGCGCAATTTTGACATGGTAGTAGTAATATCCCTCTTGCGTTCCTTTTCTTTGCATGCAATTAGACTTCCAGTAGAGATCTGAAATTCCGTGGGAAATCTAAAGATTCATATAGGTACTATCTGTAAACCTTAGCACACGGATCTCAGCGTTTTCAGCATTGCCAGAAATAGCCAGAGAGATCCGTGTCCTAGTGGTGATGCCTTCCTTCACCCTTTTTTTGCAGGGGAGATGACGACCCCTGAGGACAAGGAAACTATATCAGTTGAGCCTACAGCGGCATCAGCTGAGGAAACTACCCCTTCCCCCACAGAGGAGACAAAGGAGGAAACTACATCACCTCCCACTGAAGAGACCAAGGAGGAAACTACACCACCTCACACTGAGGAGACCAAGGATGTTGTCTCCGAGAGTAAGGAAGAAACACCTGCAGGTCAGTAGTATCAGAGATGTTGAAGAGGATCAAAATACTTTAGACTCTTGATATGTGTTCCTGTTTCTGCCATCCATGTTATTTTTTTTCTCTTTATTGACAATTCCACCAGTGGGTCTTTCATGAGTTATCAATCTCAGCAGCATGATGCCTTCTTTGTTCAGACATTAGATTGAACCTCAGTCAATTGTAGTATTATTGGCATTCCTTTTCCTTTGTCCTGCTCTTGTTGCCCTTACTATCAGTCTTTGAGAGATTTCTTACAACAGAGAGGTTGTCTGCACTTCATGAAGGGAGATCTAGCATCTTGTGTATTTCTTTTTCTATTGTTGGAGTCTTCCTGTCATGATAAATTTCCTTAGCTGGCCTTATGCCATTGTAGCTAAAAGTTGACACTAGGGAGGATTGCTTAGGTGCTGACCATACAACTTTGTGTTACTGTTCATATGGAGACTATGCCAGGAGACCATGCTGCTATTTGTTTTACCAAGTAGATACATTCATTTGCAGTTCTCTCTGGGAGTTTGTCTACTGTTGCTGCTGTGGTTGTTGTTCCAGTACTGATTCTACCAACTGATTTGCTGAATTCAACAGCAGCTCCAGCTACTGATGCTGCACCAGAGCCTGAGACCAAGCCTGCAGAGACTTCTGGTCCTTCCAGTCCTACACTTTTCCAGAAGCTGAAGGTGAAACTTTTGCATTCTGAAAACAAAGCAAAGGGAAAGGAAGCTCCAGTTAAGGAGGAACCCCAGTCGACCGGTGTGGATCTGGTGGCTGTCCCAGAGGCAAAACCAGAGCAGAAAGAAACCAAATTCAGTATATTCTCCAAGTTCAGGAAGGCAGCCTTGAAGAGTCCTGAACCAAAATCTAGTGCACCTGCAGCAGCACCAGTTGAGGAAGCTCCAAAAGCACCAGAAAGTGTGGAAACTTCCGCTGCCCCAGCTGAGGTATACCGAAATTTGTAATTGTCTCAAGTACATAACCTTCAATTTCCATTGTCACGAAGTTTATGTTGGCAGCCTGGTATGTGTGTCACAATTGCACTTCTAGGTTTCCATACTCCCTTGCTTTTGTCATTCTTTTGTCTGTGAGGTTCTTCAAGTTGCTCCAATGTGTTGTCTTGCAATTCCTTTGAAAAGTTGGGTTCTTTGCTGGAATTTGGCATCTCATGAAGGCCACCTGATGCTTGAGTTCATATAATTCATTTGGTTTATGTGCATACTGTGATAGTGGTCCCTGCTGATACATTCTGCTTGACCTCATGTCCTTAGGAACCCAGCACAGAACTGGTCAGCACTGAAGAAGTTACTGTTGAACCACCCACCACAGAGCCAATAAGCACTGAAGAGGCTCCTATTGAACCACCCACCACAGAAACAGTCAGTACTGAAGAAGCTCCTCCTAAGCCACCCGTCACAGAACCAGTCAGCTCTGAAACAGCCCCTGTGGAGGTGTCACCTGCTGAGAAAACTGAAGAGCCTGTAAAGGTACCAGCAACTCCTCCAGCTCCCACCAAGTCAGCACTGAAATCACCTTTAGCAATTTTCCAGAAACTTGTGAAGAGGATAATTAACAAGAAGCCTAAAGCATCAGCACCTGCCTCAGCACCTGCAGGAGAAGCCACCCCAGCACCTGCTCAAGAAGCTGTCTCTGCACCTATTGAAGAACCCACCTCTGTGCCTTCTGAAGAAGCTGGTGCTGGAGGATCTGTGGCTGCACCTGCTGAAGAAGCTGCCTCTGCACCTGCAGAAGAAGCTGCCACTGCACCAGCTGAAGAACCTTCCTCAGCACCTGTCTCAGAACCTGCTGTAGAGCCTCCCACTGCCAGCACCTGAAAGAGGTTAATGGTATCCAAACAATATTTATGTAGATAGTGTACCATAGGTTTTTTACCTATGTGTCCAGCACCCCTGGGTAGTCACTTATTTTGGGTGGATGTTTCTCACGTAGGTCATAAAATTGAGGGGAAACCCTGCATTTTTTAGCAAAGCTTAGCTGCATTTGCCCAGATTAGGCCTCATAACTAATTAGCTCCATGTTACGATGTTAAGTTCTTCATTTAATAATTGGATATGTGTCTGCTGTTCCATGACTGTCAGTCCAATCTTGTAGCAATGAATTCTATTATT
>Ga0116229_10006049_pt1 | contig 19585 bp, 11 predicted proteins | sample S1TSphgellanicum_3_FD_87313 | JGI IMG/M metagenome (GOLD analysis project Ga0116229, IMG submission 87313) | Host-associated microbial communities from peat moss isolated from Minnesota, USA - S1T2_Fc - Sphagnum magellanicum MG | ecosystem: Host-associated > Plants > Peat moss > Unclassified... | reverse complement strand
CAAAGTGCCAAATGTTGAAATTTCATCAAGCTGCACAATGCAAAAGTTTTGGAAACCTAAGGCTTATAGACCTTGGTCATTAGCTAAATTTTTTTCATCACTATTCTTGGCTGAAGCTTTTATAGAGCTTGGGTACCTATTTTGATTCCCATTAATTAGTTTAATTAATTGGTGTGCAGCCCAAAGTTTAATTTAATTGTTTTAAAAACGAGTCACCTTCGATTGGCCCATCACCAAAACAAATTCTGAAAACCCCCAAATAGAAGTTACACATGTCTACGATGTTTTACATAGTATAATATAGACTTACTTGATTTTACACGTATACAAAATGTAAGTCCTAAACCACACACACACAACATTGATGCATACAATTTATATTTTAAGAAAATATCCTAAAAATAAAGCATGATTTTTGTAAAATAATACTCCTTGTAATAAAATTTTCATGGTAAATATACCATGAAGGTAACAATAACACGTATGGAATGGTACATGATTTCACCCTAGCTTATGTGTGATTTTACAAGATTATGTGTGACCTTAGCATGAAAGGCCAACCATATTCTTCCCCCATTGCCCTATGATTTCATGAACTGGCTTAGGTATAACAGTATATTGTGTGAAACTTCAAAGTTACAGTGTATGGAATAACAAAAAGGCCATGCCAACCCTAAAACCCTAAACCCTTGGCCCACCCATTTTTCATCCAATTAGAGTGAAGTAGCTCATATAAATGTTCAAAATTTCAGAATATTTTCAAAATCCCTAGAAGTAGACCTAGGAACATGCTAGGTGATCTCCAATTTGTTAATCCATAGGGGTTCTTAAATCACCCCCAACAGACCCTAGGTCTAATAATCCATGCCATACTAACCATGGGTTTAAAAGTCCATGCAATATGGACCCTAAGTTTCAAATTTCATGCATATTTGATCCCAAGTTTAAACATTATGCATTTTTGCCCTTGGGTCATTCATAATTTTGTATATTATAATTTTTTATTTTGTAAATATATTTTTCTTTTTTTTTCATCCATATTGAGGGTTTCCTTATCTAACTATAAATGACGATGAAACCTTGCCAATCAAATCAAAACCAAAGCACCCAAATAAGGGGGAAAACAAGAGGGAAAAAAAAAGAGAGGACCCACATCCAAGAAGACAAAAGAACCACCTAAGAGGTTGAATCACAAGGGGAACATCAAGTTCCGGAACTCCATCTAGTTGCAAGGAGCATATCAAATAATGAAAGAGGAGGACAACCAGAAAGGACTATAAAACTTTGGTCTAGCTTAGCTTTGGGTCATGTTCAAGAAGCCTAAGCCAAGATGGCATGTGTTCAAGAGATCTAGGCCCATCTCCAAGAAGGCCATCTTTATGATTAGAAAACATCATGCTTTTAATTGGACCTAGACTAACCCATCTTTATGTCCAAGAAGCCTAACCCACGCCTAGAGGCTTGAGCCCACTTTGATGCATATGTTAAGAAAGCCCCAGCCCAAGTATAAAATGCTACAATTGATACCGAGAAATCACAAGCCTCTTGAATTCAAGAGGCTCAGGATTGCCCATCCTCCTATCCAAGAGGTTATGGCCAATGTGTCCCCTTTAAAAGAAAATCCCAAACACAAAAAAGAGTAGTCCAAACCCCTACATCAAGAACTCAAGGCCCAACTCTAAAAAACCTAACTTTTTTATATGTAAAATTCTTTTTGGCCTATGTCCCATAGGCCTAGCTTGGCCAACTTTCATGCACAAAAACCTTGGGCCTAATGTAAAAGGCCTAGGCCCATTGGCAAAAGCTTGGTCCTAATTGTAAAAGGCCAAGGATTTACACCCTTGGTTAAGAACAATATCTCTCAAAAGCAAGAATAACTAAAATCAGTCACATTATAACATCTTCGACTAAGAACCTAAAAAAAGTTTAGGCACTTCAAGAAAAAGCCCATGCAACTTATGAAAAAACCTAAGCAATTTAGGAAAAAACATAGGCACCCTAGGAAGATGCCCATGCAACTTAGGGAAAAGGTTAGGCGGCCTAAGAAAAAGCCCAAGTGCCCTAAAGCCTAGCCAACCTAAAACAAAGCCTATATAACCTATGTACAAGTCTAGGCAACTTAGGAAAGAACCCATGAAGTCTATGAAAAAGCCTAAACAACCTAAGAAAAACCTAAGTAGCTTAGAGAAAAGCTCGAACACATTACAAAATAACCAAGTTAGCTTGTGAAAAAGCCTATGCAACCTAGGGTACGAAAAAAAATTCATGCAAACGCCTTTTTGGGTATTTTAAGCAATTCAAACCTTATTTTATTATGTGTTATTTTTTTAAAAAATATTCTTGAATTTTTTTACTACTCCACCTTAGGTTATTTTAAATTATTCCATCTGAGATTATTTTATTCTATATTATTATTGATTATTTGAAGATATTCCACCCAAGGTTATTTCATTTGAATCTATTTTACACTAAGTTATTTTTAGCTTTTTTTAAAGGTTATTTTAAACATTTATTAAATAAAAATCAATATTTAGAAATATTAATATGTAGTTATTTTTAATTAATTAAATATTAACATGTATTAAGTATAAATTTGACTTTTATAAATGTTAATATATAATTATCTTGTTAACTAAATATTAACATGTATTATCTACATATTTAACTTTCATAAGTGTTAATTTATAGTTATATTGTTAATTAGATAATAACATGTATTAAATAAAGATGTGATATATATATATATATATATCTATATCTATATATATAATTTAAATATATGTTAACATGTATTAAATAAATATTTTATTCTATAAATATTAATTCATAATATGTATAAATATTAATCAACTAATCATTAGTTGGTATATTTATTTTTAATTAATTAAATTTTTATTTGAATTACTTGTTAATGCTACATTTTTTAATTGATGTTGGCTAGATAACTATTTTGATTGTTAATTAATGTTCCATTTTGAATTAGTGTTAGGTAATTATTGTAATTAATAGTAGAAACCATTTAATTTTGATCTTGACTCCCCTGTGAAAACAATGAATTATTTTGGATTGTGAGTAACATTCCCAATTTCAAGGCTTTTAATTCTTTCATACTATTGCCCACATCTATTACAATAAACTAAATCCATTTTTCTTATAAAGATCCATTTTGAAAACTTCCATTCATTACACACCCTCATTTCCTTGAAAGTCCTTTGATTAATTCAATATTGCCTTTGTATGCTAAGGCTCGTGCTAGTGCTATGACGAGTATGTAATCCTCGCCATTATTTACAATTTCCTCACTTTTTTATCATCCTCATGTTCTCGCCTTTATTGAAGATGAAGCTAAAGTTTCCAATCCTTACAGTTTTTCCATTTTTTATTTTAATTGTGTTTGTTATTTTTTCATTGCTATCTATTGAACTTGGGAGTGGATGACATCATGTTCATCATCCTAAGGTTAGGTGGAGAGCTCTATTCAATTTTCAATATGTGAAAGTTCAATTTCATTTTGCACACTCAAAGTTTCTGCAAAATATTTAGCTCGTCAACAATGATCAATTCATGGGATGATGGATTTTATGGTCATGTTGTGAGTTCTATTAATCTTTCGATATATGAAATGCCAATGAATGCCCTTCAAAATAATCACAAGGCAATTTAATGTAGTCATATAATTGCCAAAGCATTTGATATTCATGGGAAGGATTCATGTTTCCAATATTTTGATTCTTTCCTCATTCATTTTAACAATTTTTATGTGTAATTCACATCTACCATTACTTCTATGTTCATATATATGTGTCAAGCTCAACCATCATATCAATTCTAAAGCATTTGAAATTCATGGCATTGATTCATGTTACCAATGTTTTGATTGTTCCCTCATTCATTATTGTTTCTTTTAATGTGTACATGTTATCTGCCATTACATGTATGTTCATTTGTATGTGTGAAGCTCATATGCCATGGCTTTGATGTCTTATCTATGATATCCTTTGCAACAATTCCTTCACCAAACCCTTCCCCAAAGCAATGGCCTTTAGTAATTTCCACTAAGATTGTTTAGGGGAAATCTATAATTAATATTAAATAGTTTAGTAATGGGCATCATCATTTTTATTTTTATTTTTAAATTTGTGACAATTTGGTTTAAACCAAATAGAAATTGCAATCGACAAGATTTTAAATATATATCAATTTTAAATATTTAACAAATCATATTTTGGTGGTTTCTAAGAAGTTTTCTTTATATATTACGCCATCATGAAATTATACTTATAAGGAAATAATTGTGTGTTTTGTAAAATCAAATTCTTAAATAGACAATTCCTTTCATTTGTTTCATTAAGAAAATAATAATTTATTTCCACCATCATTTTTTTTAATTCATTATTTGTTGAAAACTTATAATTAGTTCCTCAATATGGACTAACTGTAAGGTTGACATATAAATTGAGACATTAAAAAAGTTTTTTTTCATGATTTTATTTTTACAAATATTATTTTGTAAAGCTAATATGGTTTTATCCATATTAGTGAACTAATCATGGTACTAGGTTTTATCATAAATACATTTTGGGTCTGCTTATCCAAGGATTTTAAAATTAAGCCACCTAAATCAATAAAAACACCAACTAGTGTGCACTCATTATGTAAAGGAATTTTTTATGAACAAAAATAAATGCAGAGTTCACCATTTTGGATTAGGATCATCTAGTTACATCTTGATTATTTCACAAGCACATTATATTATTTTCTTCTTAAACACATTGTTGTTAAGATACATTGAAAAGTGTAACCTAAAAACAATTTTTAGCCAGTTTTTTACACATGGTTATTTCTTCCATATGTTGGTTTCAATAAACTATTGTTTGGCTTTGAATTCCTGGATGTCAACTTTTGTCATGATTAGAATTTCATTGTCAATGGTTTCCTCTTCTTGTATATCGTTTGAAACAAAAATTTCAACATCCTCCATTAACTTTGATTTTTCCTTGCCATTAATTTTTTTTAAAAATTGCCTCTGAGGGTATAGAGGTTGAAATTGTATGCAAAGTGTTATGTCAAATCTTTTTTGCATTTTTATGATAACTAAATGACAAATTTTTTTGGGCTTTCTAACAAGGTGAAGAACTTTTCATACTCTTATTCTTGAATTGTTCCTCTCCGAATGATCTCTTTTCCATGATATTGCAACGTATAGTTCCTTGCCTTGTTGTTGTTTTTTCTATCATCACAACCATTGGAAGACCCCTACAATGTAACACCTTCATAAATTTACTATGCCTACAAAAAATATATATATAAATCCATGTTCAAACACTTCTAAAAAACAACCATAAACACAATCAAAACATGACTTCCATTTTTTACATGAAATCATTATCAACATCCTTTAATAGGTACATGCATTGTGGTATCTTGATGTAGGTCATTAATGTTTGACGTAATAATGATTGCCAACCACCCAACTAAAGGAGATTTTTCTACCTTTAATTTCTTCTTTTACTTTCAACAATCCATTGGACCTTATAATTCATATGTTTAAGTTTGTTTCACTTGTGTTGTAAATGTTCCATATTCATAAATATTGAATCTTGTTCTTATTCAAGTTAGCCTTATAATAAGCAAACCACATATAGTTCCACACCATGCACATCTTTTACCAACTATGAACAAGCATTTTGTTGTTATTAATGCATTATTGTCATAGGATGCATGCTATTTTGTGAGCATGTGAACATGAGTAGGAGAATTACTATCATTGAACAATGTTTTTCACATGCAATGGAAAAAACTTAGGACATTGTCCATTTTTATAAAAAATTGTGCCAATAAGCGAATGATGTCTTGCTATACTTTACAAGCTTGCAACCAACTAATTCTCTTTGATGGGAACTTTATCGTTGGTTTAAAACTTCCATTGTTTTCCTTTTTAAAAATTACATACACAAAAATTAATTACAATTGCATACAAACTTTATGATGTTTCAATAGTTCAATCTACATTTAATGCTCAGAAAACCCAACTCTTGTACTTTTGAAATTGTTCTCTCTAATCAACAAAACTTCACACGTCCAAATGGAATTTTTCACGATTACACATTCTGGATTATAAATTGTTCTATGCATTATGTTGTTACTTCTTTTAAATTTCAACAACATCATTTATCTTTGTGTTGAACATATTTAGTAGAGCCAATTTCTCTCGGTGTGTTGCTCACATCATTGGAGCCCATTTTTGTCCTTGGTGTCACCAATTCCATGCCTTCTTCTTCATCCATCATGGCATCTTCTGGGCATGTTGTCTTTGGCATTGTGTTTTTTCTTGATCATTCAACTCCATCGTTTTACCATTCGGGCATGTTGTAGAATCCTCCTCCTCCACCTTGCTACTAATTATATTGGCCTCCATTAGTTGGTCCATTTCCTTGTTGTAAGCAAATATTGGTGTTTCATATGGATCATCCTTTACATTGGAATTATCTTTTAGCCATTTATTTTCTAAGAATAGATTTTTTTTGGGGGGGGGCACTTAGAATCCTAATAAGTAATTGCATTATTGATGAAATCATTTTTTGAAATTTCTATTTGACAGGTCTACTAGCCATGGATTGTTTCTAGGTGGTTATAACAAGTTGTTCAAAAACTCCAAAATAAACATTTTGATTAGTGTCCCATATATCTTGTAATCTTGCAAGTGGTTAGTAGATGCCCAATATTTAACCTCTGCTTAGAACTTTGCATCTACACTTTTTTGTTTTTTTTTTAAAGACGAATACAAATCCAAATTTCATGGTGTTTGACAAGAGTGCCATGGATATGGATATTGTGACATGATGTAAATGAAAAAAATTTATCCTAAGTTTCTTTGATTGAACCCTTCAACTTCAAAATAAAACTAAATCGAATGCACAAAATAGTCCACATTTGGGAAGATGTTAGGTTGGTGACATACTTATAGTTATCCACTCAAATTCTATATTTGAATTTAACATGACAACCATTGGTTTTGATTGGACGATTTGGTTGGTAGTTTTGGATTTTTGTACCATTACCAATCGAATGTTTCAGTGACTAATTGTTTCAAGTCACTACGGATTTGTTTAATAAGTAACTTCAATGCTCAAATTCAACTGTCATTTTACTTTATTTTTTCATAATTGAATATTTCCTTCTGAAATCACATACTTAAAAAAATAATTCATGTTAACACATCTATTGAACCACAATTTAATGCAAACAATGGGATTTTAGTTCCTTTTTCATTTGTTGACACATTTGTTGTTTTCAACTATTGTACATGACTTATGGTTTCAGGGTTGACTTTATCATTCAACGATTCATGGGATGTTTTAACACTTTATTTCTAAGTTTGTGTGGCACCCAAGTTCGCTTATTTAGATTACATACAATCATCTTTGGGATTTTATGAATTCTATTGATAATAAGTTATTAAGGGTTACTAAATCCTTTATCAACAAATCATAGAGTAAGCTTGTGAAAAAATGTTGTGGAATCAACTTTTTAAAATTCACATGTTCTTTGAAGAAATCCGTGGCATGTGTAAACATCGCCCAATTGTAATCTTCCATATATTCCCTAGAAATATTTACAATTTATTTTAACAATGCAAGACTTTCTTTGTTTATCTTCGTATTTGCCCATTGCCATGTCACCCATTCATATGTTTTGTTAATTACCTTTTTTCCATTACATTCTTCGCGTTTTGCCATAGGCACGAAAAACCACAAAAACAAGAATTAAACCAAGGACACAACAAGGGAAACAAATCATAAAAAATGTAAGCTTAAGTTTAATCCAAAATTGGAAACACAAATACTTAAGGCAAAAAACATGATATATGCTAGAAAATGATTCAAACATAACTTTATTTTGATAATGTATGAAAACAAAGGTTATGATAAGAAAACATACCCAAAACTAATGTGGAATAGATTAAAAGTAATGGAAGGTTCTACCCTTATTTATATCCCATTGAGGACCTAGTTCAAAAAAACTTCCATAGAAGCTTCCATGTGTGCATCGACCAAAGAAGTTTTTTGAAAAGGTTCTTAACTAATAATGAACTAAAAGTCAATTAAAACTTAATTAAGGATCTACTTAGATTATACCCCATTGGGGACTTAGCTCAAGGAAGCTTCCATAGAGGCTTCCATGTGTGCACTGATTAAGAAAGCTTTTTGATAAAGTTCCTAATTAATAATGAACTAAAAATCAATTAAAATTTAATTAAAGGTTAACTAAGACTTAATTAAGAGTTAACTAAAAGTGAACTGGGAATTAATTAAGAGTTAATGATGATGCAAATGATGATGCATGTAACTATGCTAGTGCCAACAATGATACAAATGATGGGTGATGGTGATGTTCGTGACACGTTCTAATTTCTAATAAATGTTAGAGATGGATTAGTTAGGTGTCATCTTTTGGATATTCCAAAGGTTTTTTTGTCATCTCACATATTTTATTTAATGGTATAAATAATGCAAAATGTCATTGGCTACCTCATAATTTTTAAATTCTTAACGGTCACATGCATCTTAGTGGTGAATATGCAATGTTTGGATTGACACGTACTTTTTGGTGGTGAACAAGTTATGTTTGGATTGATACATACTTGTTGGTGGGTCAACATGTTTATATGCCATTGAATTCAATATAGTTTAACATTTTATATGATTTAGATGTTACAGAACTTAATATACTTCATATTAAGCTAATATAAAATATGATTTGAAATATGATTTCAGTATTTCATGTGTCAAAAATTTCAAAATAAACCAACATAAAATTTTTCCATCCTGTTTATTTTGTTTAGTTTTTTTGCAAAAAAGTTCGTTGCCAATGTACATGAAAAAGTTCATCCATTTTTTGTTTTCATCCATTTTCATCCATAAATATCGTTCATCCATGCACACATGACAAAATATTCCTCCACGTCACCAAATATTATGTCCCATATGTTAAATAATTCTCCAAATATTTTGTCCACATTAGTAAAATATTCCAAAAAAAATTATTCATGTTCACTTGCTCACTGCTCACATTTTCACATTCACAAAATAACATCCTTGAAGAATGATGTAGCTTTGAATTTGAATGTTTCAATTTGGAAAAGGTTTCATACAACCTTTTCAAATTTTGTGGCATATTTCATTTTTTATTGAAGTGTGGAGCTTGAAATTTTGTGTGCTTGTGTGCCTGATAGTTAGCTTTTCAATGAGCTAATGCATGCTAGTGATGAATAAAAAATCTGGTGGTGATGGCATTTTAAATGTCTAAAGGTTTGTCGTCAAATTGAATACTGTGCCAACTTCTTAAAAACTTGTTTAGGCAAGTGACAAATTAACATAACATTCCAAGATTTGAAAAGCTTGATTTTAAAAATTTTATAGATCAATTTGAACTAAAATCAATTCATTTGGACTAATTGAATGGAAATGGTGTTCATTTGAATGAAGGAGGGTTAGTCTTGCAATTTGATTTTTTATAACATTCACCTTGAAAGTAAACTTATTGTTTTAAACTCAACAACTAGGATTACATTTGCTCATTTTTCCTTCACCAATAACATATATATTCAAGTATAATCATTTCTTAAAAATGGAAAGTATCCATTGATTACTCATATATATATATATATATATATATATATTGATATACTTTGCAAACCTGAAAGTTAATGTACATATCAAGTGGATGCATGATATTGTTTTGCAATATGTTGTGAGCCCTAGGTGAAAAATATTGGTTGGCCACCCAATACCTTTTGTTTTTCATGTTGAACCCAAGGGGTAAAATATTAGGTGGCCACTTAACATTTTTGGTTTTCCATGTGGAACTTGATGGATAAAGTATTGAATGGCCATTTGATTTTTTTTTCTCAATTTTATGAAAATGACGAGTAAAATATCAAGTGACCATTTGATATTTTCCCTTGAGATTGCAAACCCCAATCGAAAATATTAGGTGGCAACTCAATATTTTCATTATACTTTATGAACATAAAGGTGAAAATATTAGGTGGCCACCCACTACATTTCATTTGAAGTTGCACTTCACATGCAAAAAATATAAGATGACCACTTCATATTTTTGGTGGTTTGTGTTGAACTTAAGGGATAAAGTATCTAATAGTAGCTTGATAATTTTCACATCAAGTTATGAGTTCAAGGCAAAAAGTATTAGGCAACTATCCCCAATATTTAAAAAAATTCATGTTAAGGTTTAAGGTAATATGCTTGACTTATATTTTTTAATATGCCAAAATATGTTTTTAATGATTATTTAAACAATTAGATTTGTATTCTTTTGTGGCATTTATGATTACAAATGATTGCATAATTATGTAGTCCATAACACCGCATCACTTATGCCATTAGTTGCAAACATGGTAGTAATCACAAGTGTTATTTGTGACTATCATACTTGCCTTTGTGAGCACAAGTTATTATTTAACAGAAAGCAATAGAATTTTTCACAACATAAAGATTTAAAGTTGTTTTGAATTTTATAATTAGATCAACGTAACACATAGTATCAATAATAATCATGACTTACTAGTCAATGTAGCACATTCAATAACAAAATCCTACATTGTAATAGAAGACCATAACATCACTCATAGTAAAAAAAATTGCATTCATTGGCACCACCACTTCCAAGTATGATAACATGTGGATTATCATGCCAATAAGTATTCCATGAGCAATTACATCAAATTGCATAAAACAAAAACCAATTGTGATTAAATGGAAAACCAGTGTTGCATGAATCATGGAAGTGAATTGTTTCCAATGTGCATAATAAATGAATCAATTGAATAAAGCTTTTAATGTTGACTACAAATATTACGTTCTTATGTCACTTGCACCCAGTCCCTAGGTAGATAACAAAAATAATAATAAAACAACCTGAGTATAGCACCTACTTATTAATTTCAACAACTTTTTGGAAGTTATACTCAAAAGGTGGATGCACACCACTTTCAGAGATTCATGTTATTAGGTGGCTTGTTGTTAGGTGAGCTTTAAATTCACTATTTACTTATCCTCCTTTACAATAGACCCTTGACTTTGCTTTTTTTTTAGGCGTTTATGAATGTTCTTTTACTATTCACGCATTTCTTAAAAAATAATTTCAAAGTAATCAAGCAAAATTGCCATAACACAAGCCACACAACCAACCAAACCCAAAGTTTCAATCACATGTCACTTACAACTTATATCTCCAGAATTTGTATATCATGGGCAAGTGCATGTATTCTCCACCCAACCATGAACATTGTAGACTTTTAGTTTGTGTCAACATTAGTCAATTTCTTCTACACTATGCATGTGTTACATTGCTTATTTTCTCTCTCGTTCAAAACTAAATCCTTAAGGATCACACATTTTCAATCTTCTCCCTCTATTCTACCTCTAGTGCTTTCCCTCATGCACATTTCTTACTATCTATATATCTCTATTTTACAAACTCCAAGAAGTGTCACCTCCAAACTCATCGCACATGATGCTCATGGTTGTGCTGCCCAACCACATTCCTTGAAAGTCGTGGAGGAGGACTATGATAGCAAAGCTTTGAAGAAATGAAGAAAAACAACTTGCCATGTGCATGTTCCAACAACAAAATTCAAAGAAAAGTCGTGTAAAATGTGTGAAAAAAAAAGTAGAGAAAGAAAGCTTGAAAGAAGGGAGCCATGAGGAATGAATGAAAAAGAGAAAAGGATGAATGGGGTGAAATATTTGCTTTTGATTGTCTTCAAACATGAATCACAAGAAGTTCAAATGACACAAAGGTGCTACTAAACCGATGGTGATATTGTTTATCTTTTTGTATGTGAACATTGTGCAATTACATTAGTGATAGGTTAAATTTTAGTTAGTGCCATGTGATGTGAGTTAAGTTACATTAGTGATAGGTTAAATTTTAGTTAGTGCCATGTGATGTGAGTTCAGTTAACATTAATGTTAGGACTGCTAACACTAATAATCTCTCCACTACATGTGAATGGGGTTTTAGTTTACTTCTTATTTTTAAGTTGCGTAATATCATAATACTTGGGTGGCTTCGACACTTGGGCGGCTGAAAAATTAATTTAATTTAGAATTTTTTATTTAGCAGCTATCTTTTTAATTCTGAAAATTTTGACATATGTTTAATATATCTAATAAATAAAATTCATTAATATTGCTAAAATATTTGACTATGTTAGTGGTTAGATGGATGTAAAGTAACTGATTTGGTCAGGCATGTCCTTAATTCAAAACTATCTGGCAGCTCGAATGTGTTTTTGAAAATTTTGATAGAAAGAGCCTGAATTTTTCCTGAATTTTTTTGCAAAGTTGAAAATAATTTAATTTATGCCGAACCCGCCCAGGTACAACAATAGTTTACAAAACTGGGTGCGTGGGAAGGAGGGCTGTTGGAGTTGTAAGACTGACAGGCTGAAAGTTGCAGTACCGAGTACTGGCCAATACGTTCTTCGAGGTTGGGAATCTGAAAATATTGGAGTTCTCAATGTCTGGGAATTGTGAGCATATCATTGTTGTTGTAAGTCACTTTTGAATTTGACTGAAGTTTTGGCCAGGCCAAATTTGATATCAGATTCATGACAGCTTACAAAAAAGCAGGGCACACCTCCTGCACACGGGGCTTGCCTGCTAATAACATGATCTCATATACGTGTGTGCCTTGAGAGACAGTTTCAGATTCCTAGTGTCACCATACATCTACAAAAATGATGCATTAGAACTATATTTCGTTTTTCGGGTTCGTACTTTTTTTACCTTGGATAGGCAGCAGAGGTGGATCACTACGCCGTCAGCTGCTTCGTGTATCTGGGAATCTGCGGGTTCTGATCACTATTTTGTAAACAGCTCATGCGAATCACTATCTAGCTGGTTAAGAATCCCACAAACTTTCCAGTATTTATTATATTAGAAAACGACTTGGTATATCTTTCATAATATTGTGATAATATTTTTCACTGGGAGGGACTTTTTCCACTATCAAAATCTGGAGATGCGTGCCTCGTTGAATAGATTAGGTATATTCTAACAACAAGGCTATTCATGTTAACAAAAAGCAGCAGCACCTAAATTTGCATGGGAGGTGAAAATCCTAGCCTGCTGCCTAGTAACTGACTCCACCCATCACACATTTCGAAGCCATTATGACAGGCAAAGAGCCGTCACAGATACAGTAGATCAGTTGGCACGTTTTGGGGATTAGAACTGCAGGCAGACACTCCCTCGAACAGGAGAAAAACACCGCAGCCAGTGGGAACAACAGTAACAGTCATTATTTCTTACAAACGCCAATTTGGGTGGACATCACAAGGAGTTATGGATCAAAATTATTATCAACTTACAGACAAGTACAAATTAGTTTTGGTGTCTAATCATAAGCCATAATGGCAAACTGAGGCCTTGGTAACACCCTGACACCCCACATTATGTGCCAAAGAACTAGAGGTACAAGACAAATTGTAAATGTCAATTTAGAGAGCCAGGAAAACTAGGTCTTTTAGACATTAGAAATGCAAACACAGTTTACAACAGGATAAGCATGCAAAGAGAACAAGAGTTTGGAATCTGTAGACATCAGTATCTCAAATGAAGTTGGAAAGTTGTAATTTGTGAAGTTGCATTCCTATTTGACTCAAATCAGTTGACATCAGTCTGATTACCATTTGGAAAGTTGCACCAAAATCCATCCAGACAGGGGTAACAACAAAAAACAATAGTTTGATTGACATGAGAGCTCAAAACAGTGTCAAAACCTCCAGGAGGCATACAGAAAAAGATGAGAAGTGAAGAGCAATATTAGGAGGGACCACTGATGGAATTAGGAGAAAGCAATGTGCTTGTCAAAATTTACCTCATCATGGATGGAAGTGAGGTTCACACAGCAACACACTTGACTAAGAGCCAAGACTCTTCAATGCCTAGATAAATTCGATAACCACCATCAATATGCTTGCTGGCAATGCAAAAGAAGGACCTGAAACACTACCCTGCAATCCTAGTGTGCAAATGTGATCCTGTGTTGGACTAGTCAACAACTAAGTTTTAAATAGCTGATTTGTATTGACTGCAACTTACCTCATATACATGGAACAGGAATTTTGTAGGACTCCGAGCAGACATCCCTCATGGTGCATGTTGGTATACTGCCCCAGGCCGAAGCTCTTCTAATGAGTCAAAATCCCTGAAAGTGCCCACCTCTCGTAGGCCTGACCAGCCCCTACGTGAGAGAAACTCATGAAAGTCCTCATCTGTGTAGAGTGTTCTGTTCTCAGTGGTGCCTGTCATGCGCCCGGACTCATCATACAAGCACACCTTCACTGTAAACCCTGAACTCAGAAGCAGTCATTGAAGGCAAATAAATTAGTTTCCTCTGGGCCTGCAAATCCTTTTAACATCACTGTGTTGAATTCAAGAAGATTAAAACTCTGTTTGCATGCAAAGTGGGTTCTGCAACAGAGTCACAGGTGAAGAAACTTTGACTTTCATGATATGTGGAATCAGGTGAATATAGAGCCCACACAACTGATGATACAGCATATGGCTATTAAGTTCTCCAATCCATATCCTCAATCACTAGAACACATATTGCCAAGCACAACTGCCCTGCCTCTTTATTATTGTTCAAGGACCCATCATGGTTCCCATCCCTCTCCCACTGGAGAGTTCCACCCACTCATGTCAAGGACTGCAGAATGTCCCTTTACTGAACTATACTAGACCAACTCATTATTTGTCCTTGCTTAGTTCAAATGTTACCACATCCCGTCAAGTATAAAGCTCACTCATAATATTTGAATTAGCTATCATGCAAGTTGATCCAGGAAGGATGACCAAGATTGCTTAAGTAATGTTACAAGGTGCATGGAAGATCTGCATAACAATATCAAACTGGTCTGGTAAAATGAGGGAGCTACTAATGTTCTGATCAAAAACATGAATGACCAAGATAAAAAAAGAGTCATATCCAGAGGATGAAGTGAGGAGTTATAAGACAACAAAATCCTCTTGACAAAGATGTGAGAATAGATGAAAAGAATGAGCATAAACATTACTCAACAGAGCTAAAATCATGTTTGCATGTTCAGTAATCCATCTTTAACCCAAGGCAGGTTACCAATTCCTGATAACAGGTGTGGACAAGCTGAGGTTCTCCAAGCTGATGGGAAAAACCCATTCAGCAAAGAGGAAAAGAAAGCGAAATGGAGTAACAAGTTTCTAGGATGGATATTTATCTGAAGCATTCCAGAGCCTCAATAGGAACGAAGACTAACTAATGTCATGTTGGATGCCTCATTTTGTTTAACAGCTCTTCAGTGGTACCCAAAAAAGACTTACCACCAAGGGTATAAGAGTGAAGACTCAATTGCCTCTGAGAACACAGTTCAATGTTAGGGAGTTGCAGGGAGTTGCAGACTTCTGAAGTTTGCTAGTGACGATATAATATTCAACAATCTTGGTGATGAGTCAAAATGAGAATAAAGGAAAGAGGGACATACCTGGGTCCAGATTGATAGAATATTGGCCTGCTGGCATGTCACGGCTCAATGGCTGAATTACACCCTCATCATCCTCCAACCAAAATGGCCGCTTAGTTCGGAGCCCAAAAGAAGTCTTTATGGATTCCTTGATTGACTCAAATGGCCCATCTACACAAATCCTCCGTATCATGTCCCCAAACTTCACTATGACAACCTTCCTTCCTGATAATTGGCGATCTCCACCTGCATTGCACCATCATTTCAACTAAGAAAGCAGCACTCTGTACCTTACACACCAATCATAAATGGTTGTCACAAATGAAAGCACCTTCTTCCATTTTACCTTGTACTAGTTCCTCACTCTTTATTTGCTAAATGGACAGGCAGGCCATCAAATCCTTGGTATTATGGATTGTGAAGTTTCACATGGCTACAAATCTGAATTCCAATAAAGGCTATGCAAACACAACTGGGCATAGATATCGAAAGACAACTTGCAGAAAGACCATAAGGGCCAGAGACTGTTATCAGTGTTGCACTATAGCCCTTGTACCATGCAAACAACTGATGATAGAGCAACTGAACTTGAACCAGAACTTCAACTGTAGTCAATCTATGCTCTTTAGGAAGCATAAGCATGCATGTATAAGCAAGATTAAATGTTTGCCACCAGGCCACATGGGTGCTTGGTTAAACCAACTCTCAGAATCCTTGCCTTGAGACTCACCAACATATATGTATTGCAATGGTATTCATGTGTGTGCCAGCTTGAGCAATTGAGATAATCTCTTGCCAGCCTTGGCTCTAGATACACTTGTAACACCACTCCTGCTCTATTTTAGCAGTGAAAATTGGCAATGTGCCTACATCCCAAATTGTTCTTTGGGTCACCTAGTTCATTGTCACAGTGACAAGACAATAGAAACAAGTGATGCTCTCATGTTCACAGTCCTCTATTAAACCGAAAGGAGAAAACATCTCACCATTAGCATTTGTATCCCTCAAACACATTGTGGAACCCCATTGATTACGAAGGTTAGACGTGGACCACTTCATCAGCTGATGGAAGCACTGTTGGATAACCATCATGGTCCAACTGGCAATCCAAATTCAGCACTCCAGCAGATCCTGCCGTTGCTATCATCCATACTCTCTTTATTCTACAGTACTCATTGCAACAGACCCAGTTCAGAAGATTGACAGGAAGATTCATTATGTGTACATAATCTGTACATTTAAAACCAAAAGATGGAGCACCAAGTCAAAACTGGGGCCAGAATAGCTTAACCAGAAACAGAAATATAAGGTTCTAAAGGTCCTTACAGTTCCAAGTTGAATCTGAGGATGTCACATGACACACACCTACAATTTTCAACACTGCAGATTAAGTCCTTTAGCAATGCTGCCAAAAAGGAGAGGGACTTCACAAGTTGAGTTGGTCCACAAGCATGCCACATTGTCAGACCACTCGTACTGATACTTAGACAACTGAGAAAGATACAAGTGACAACCACAGATATTCAGTGTTGACATCAGAAATCAAATGAAGAAAACAAATTACTCATGAGAATATTCCTCACTGATGAAACTACTCAACAGTTCAAGATTGATCAGCAAGGTCAATCAATTTATATTTATTATGGGGACAAACCAATCCCTATCAAGCATAGGGAAAACACAACAACACTTGTAGAACTTGCAAACATTGCAGAGGTGCTAAAATCAATGGTCATAACACACTTGTAGGAACTGATATTATAGTATGTGAACCCTGTGAAGCTGAATAAAAAAAGCAAGTAATCACATCCACATCACTGCTACAAATTTAATATTGCTAGTTGATACCTTTCATTTCAATATAAGTAGTGCATGAGCAGGAATCTGCACTGCAATATATTAATAATGTGTAGACAAAGTTGAGTAAACTACTTTGAAGGTAGCTGTTTGATCAGATCTTGCCAAACCAAAACAAATAAGACAGGAATGAGTGTGGTCATGGCCTTGTGAGTGTCTTTCACAAAGTATCAAACCAATCTAATCATCATGAACTGCAGTGTGTACTGGCTGCCATTACTCCCCAATGACACTTCATGTGCTCCAGACATTGAGTGTAAATAAATACATGCTAATCTGCTCTGAACTTGGTGTGAACAATAACATCAACATCTGCAATCTGATTTTTTTACCATATCTGGAAACGAAAGGAAGATTCAGTCAATAGTTAAAAACTGTAAAGCATGAGTATATCCTACAACTCTCTGGGATAGCAAAGAAATTTCTTTGCATGCAGCAGCAGTTCCAGCCATTTTCCCCAGCTGGTCCTACCCCAAACTTGAATTTCTCTCGGACAAGTGGTGCTATAGTTTACAGTGAGATAGATTGGCCCACAAATCTGAACGAGCTCCTGGCCTGGGAACATCACCATGAGAACCAGACCATGTTAATGAAGCAATCACAAACAAAGGATGAGGAAGCAGGCAGATCCAAGGCTTGCACAAATGTAAAAGATTTGATTACTTTCTGATGAGGATGACAAATGAGGTCATATGATTACAAGTTTATAGCGAGTTCTCCAGTTCTTCAAATAGGTGAGACTTTTCCAAGAACTTAACAGATGGATGTGGGGATTCCTACCAGGGAAAAGTCATGACTTGTCAGTAGGTTACAACTACGAGAGGGTACTACAAGAATGTGCAATGTATCAGGCCAGCAGATAAAGCATTCAGTGTGGTAGTAAGCAAACCCAAAGTTGAAGTTGAAACCCATACATGAAAGTATACCATAATTTAACAATATGCTGTCTCCTTGCTTCCTACAATATGACAGATCACATTATTTTGGTGACTGCATATTGGAAACTATAGACAGATATATCACCTGGGCAGCATCAACATACAAATAAGCTGACTCAAGACAAACAAGCAGATCACAGAACTTTGGCAAATACCAAAGTGGAACATTCAATGAATTCACTGCTTATGGTGAATTCCATGTGTCTTGCATGCATCCAAAACCATATTTCCAACATGGTATGATGACATATCGATCCATGTTCCACATTGATGCAACCATGACACATTCACAGGGATCACATCATCCTGAAGCATTCCTGCTATCTTCCAGATTAGTCAGCAGACTTCCAAGCTCCTTACAGCTCAACATGACACAGGTGCACAACTGAAACCCTTTCAACATCAGTACCTTTTGGTGAGTGTTGCAAGGCATCCAGCTTTGCAGGGCTGCGGTATGGAATGGATTTGGTCCGATCACTCAGAAGCTCCTCCAGATCTTTGAAACATGCCACTTTTGATGTCCCTTTGTCTTGTACCTTGGCCTTCTTGTACTCTTTCAGAAGATTGCGCCACTTATCTGTGCACATTGTAGGGGAGCGGTCATAGCCTTGCTCTTTCATTTTTTGGGAAATTTGCTCCCACAGATGTTTGTTACTCTTTGAGGTGTTGAACATACTGTCCATCTCCTTTCGATATGCAATCAATGCTTTTATCTCGTCCTGGGCCCATGTTTCAGCCCTCTTTTTGGGAGCCTTGATCTCTTGATCCTCAGCAGAAGTGTCCACAAGAAGCACCTGGTGTGCAGTTGCCAGCTGGGAGGCAGGAAGCTGTGGTGGTACCACATTCATTGTCACTACATCCATCTCCTCATTCTCTCTAGTAACACTCTCTATCACATACACTCTCTTCTCTATCCCTATGAAACAACACCATCCCCTTCAAAGCTGAATGTACAACACTGCAAAAGCAATACCAGACTTTAAAGCTGTAAGCTGTGAGAAACAATTTAAAGAGATACCAGCAGCTAATCTCCTAGCATGAAGCTGACCACCAAGGATACAAGATAGATGGTAAAAGGGGGCACAATCATGCCTGATGTTGCACTTGATCGACATCAGGAGTCTCTTGCCAGCGGCTGTCCCCTTCAAACATCTTAAAGAGCTCGTTAATTTGTACTTCTTGCAGTTACTCAAAGATTAGTTCTAATGCTATGTATCTTGGTCAGAAGGATGTCTTTGCAGGTCATTGACATGAAGCT